>ERZ808054.416-NODE-416-length-42123-cov-5.171455_pt1 | contig 42123 bp, 40 predicted proteins | sample MGYA00380201_ERZ808054 | MGnify/ENA primary metagenome ERZ808054 (study PRJEB31490, sample SAMN06133419) | mouse gut metagenome | isolation source: Z5_2 | host: mice | place: China: Chengdu | collected 2015-05 ...
CCTCTATTTTTATAATCATAATACTGGTATGTTTGACAAAAAAGATCCTTTGAAACTGCAATATGAATCCGATGAGTTAAGGCCATACTTATCGCCGGGCAACACTATAACCATCCGGTATGCCTATGAGAATATGGCGGAATATAACTGGGATGTTCTTCTTCCTATGTTGAATATTGTGGGGAGGAATTGGGATGTTAAAGATTGAACAGCTGAAAAAACGTTTTGGTCAGATTGTGGCTCTGGATGGACTGAATATGTCTGTGGAGGAAGGGACCTTGTATGGGTTTGTGGGACCTAATGGGGCTGGAAAGACAACTACAATCAAAATCCTCACAGGATTGCTTTTGCCGGATGGCGGAACCGTAACCATTGACGGTATAGACGTGACCAAAGAACCCAGAAAGGTAATGGAAAAAATAGGATATGTGCCTGATTTCTTTGGTGTGTATGATAACCTGAAGGTAGAGGAATATATGGAGTTTTTTGCATCATGCTATGGAATAGAGGGACTGATGGCCAGGAAACGGTGCGGTCTTTTGCTGGAGCAGGTAAAGCTGGAGGATAAGGCTGAATTTTTCGTGGACGGTCTTTCCAGGGGCATGAAGCAGAGACTTTGCCTGGCCAGGGCGCTGATTCATGAGCCTGATTTGCTGATTCTGGATGAGCCGGCTTCCGGCCTGGATCCAAGAACCAGAGTGGAATATACGACCATGCTGAAGGAACTGAGGGAGCAGGGGAAAACGCTGATGGTAAGCTCCCATATGCTGTCGGAGCTGTCGGAACTGTGTACCAGCATCGGCATTATTGAGCAGGGACGTATGGTTTTACAGGGCAGCATGTCCCAGATTTTTGAGAGGGTGAACTCCTCAAATCCGCTGCTGATATCCATATTCAGCAATAAAGAGAAAGCCTTGGCCATATTAAAAAGCCATCCCTGCGTCCAGACCATATCGGTAAAAGAAGATGAGATTAAGGTTGGATTCATCGGTGACCGGCAGGACGAGGCGATGCTGCTTCAGCAGATGATAGATGCGGATGTTATGATCAGCGGTTTTATGAGAGAAAAGGGTAGTCTGGAAACACTGTTTATGCAGATTACCGGTCATGAAGGAGAGAAGGCGGTGCTGAAACATGAAAATGAATCCGGTTTATAAAAGAGAACTGACTGTCAGCAGCCGCAGTATCCGTATGGCGCTGATATTACTGATATTTAACAGTGTACTGGCGATAGTTGCCCTGTTTAATATGTTTACGGTGGTAGAGCAGGTTAAGGTAACGGCGGAAATACAGTATTCGCGGTTTTTGGAGCTGTATACCTTTGTCTCGTCCATCGAGTTTTTAATGCTGATGTTTATTATGCCGGCATTGACGGCCAGTAGTATCAGCGGCGAGCGGGAAAGGCAGACACTGGAGCTGATGCTGACGACCACAATGAAGCCGAAAGAAATAATTCTGGGTAAATTCTGGTCGGCCCTCACTACGATGCTGATCCTCGCTATATCCGCTTTGCCGGTACAGTCGCTGGTGTTTGTTTATGGCGGAATTACAATCGCAGATATGATGATACTGTTTTTGTGCTACGGAATCGTAGCGCTGTTTACAGGGGGAATCGGCATGTTTTATTCATCCCTGCTGAAGCGTTCTACGGTTGCCACTGTCTGCACTTATGTCACGATAGTCCTGCTTGTGGCCGGAACTTATGCAATTAATGTATTTACATACCGTCTGGATGCAAATGAGGTCAATTCTTATGTTTCGGTCTTAAACACCGCCGCCAGGCAGGCAAGTTCAGGAGGTTTTATTTATCTTCTCCTGCTGAACCCGGCTCTGACGTTCTATTCGGTTATTAACGGACAGGCCGGCGCAGGAGATATACGTAAGCCCTTTGAACAGTGGTTCGGCGCTCTGCCGGACAACTATATCATGGATCACTGGTCGGCTGTGAGCCTGTCTGTCCAGCTGATCCTTGCGATTATTCTGATTGCGATTTCAATCTATGCGGTTACGCCAATCCACGGAAAAAGGGAAAAAGCGCACCAGCATGAGAAGTACAGAGGTTTTGAAAGAGAAAAAAGGAGACAGCCATGTTAAGAATCGGATGCCATTTGTCATCCTCTAAAGGATATCAGGCAATGGGAAAGGAAGCGGAAAAGATTGGTGCGGGGACATTTCAGTTCTTTACCAGAAATCCAAGAGGAGGAAGCGCTAAAAAGATAGATCCCGACGATGCGGAGCAGTTTCTTGCATTTGCCTCGGAAAAGGGAATCGAAAAGATACTGGCCCATGCGCCCTATACGCTGAACGGCTGTTCTGCGGATGAGAACATCAGGCGGTTTGCCAGAGAGACGATGGAAGATGATTTAAACAGAATGGAGTATACGCCCGGAAACTGTTACAATTTTCATCCCGGCAGCCATGTGAAGCAGGGAACGGAGAAGGGGATCGAATATATTGCAGAGATGCTGAACCTGATTTTGAAACCGGAGCAGAGCACCACGGTTCTGTTGGAAACAATGGCCGGTAAGGGCAGTGAAGTGGGCAGGGAATTTGAGGAGCTTCGGGAAATACTGGACCGGGTGGAGCTAAAGGATAAGATGGGCGTCTGCCTTGATACCTGCCACGTTTGGGACGGCGGATATGATATTGTCGGTGACTTGGATGGAGTCCTGAACCATTTCGACGATGTAATCGGACTTGGCAGACTGAGAGCGATTCATCTAAATGACAGCATGAACCCGCTGGGGGCGCATAAGGACCGCCATGCGAAAATCGGGGAAGGGCATATCGGCCTTGAAGCCATGGTCAGAATTATTAATCATCCGGCGCTCAGGGAACTGCCTTTTTATCTGGAGACGCCAAATGATCTCGACGGATATGCAAGGGAAATTGCATTATTGAAATCAAAGTACAGGGAATAACGGTAACAGTTCATTTGTCTGAACTGTTACGAATAACATGACAGAAGCGGTGCCCGCCGGAGGCACCGGCTGGGACAGGAGGAATCGGAATGGGAATTATCAGAGCGGCAGCAGAAGCATTGGGAACATCCCTGGCAGATCAGTGGCTGGAGGTTATAGAGGCGGAGGATATGAGCGACCGCACGGTCTTTACGAAGGGCGTAAAGATAAGAAACGGGCAGAATAAAAAAGGACTGGACGATGTGGTGTCAAATGGTTCGGTGATTCACGTGTATCCAAATCAGTTTATGATGCTGGTGGATGGCGGCAAGGTTGTGGATTATACTGCGGAGGAAGGGTACTATAAGGTGGATAATTCCTCCATGCCGTCGCTGTTTAACGGCAATTTCGGGGAAGCACTGAAGGAGACCTTCGGCAGAATCCGGTTTGGTGGCCAGACACCGTCAAAACAGATGGTATTTTTTATCAATCTGCAGGAAATCAAAGGAATCCGTTTCGGCACAAGAACGCCAATCAATTACTTTGATAATTTCTATAATGCCGAGCTGTTTCTGAGGGCGCATGGAACCTATTCAATCAAGGTTACGGAACCGCTTAAGTTCTATTCCGAGGTGATTCCAAAGAATGAGGATCACGTTGAAATAGACGTTATCAATGAGCAGTATCTGGCGGAATTTTTATCGGCGCTCCAATCTTCGATTAACCAGATGTCGGCTGACGGCACGAGAATTTCATTTGTAAGTTCGAAGAGCCGTGAACTGGGGCAGTATATGGCTACCACGCTGGACTGCGACTGGAATCAGATGAGAGGAATGGAAATTCAGGCGGTGGGGATTGCAAGCATTTCCTACGACGAAGAATCACAGAAGCTTATTAATATGAGAAACCAGGGGGCGATGCTGGGAGATCCGGCTGTCCGGGAAGGATATGTCCAGGGCTCGGTGGCCCGGGGGATGGAAGCGGCCGGTTCCAATGCAAACGGCTCGATGGCAGGCTTTATGGGCATGGGTGTCGGGATGAATGCAGGCGGCGGTTTCATGGGAGCTGCATCTGCCGCCAACATGCAGCAGATGCAGATGAATCAGGGAATGAATCAGGCGGCTCCTTTTCAGCCTGGTATGGACCGGCAGCCGGGAACGGCACAGCCGTCCGGTATGCCGTCATCTCCTGCTCAGCCTTCCGGCTGGACCTGCGGCTGTGGGACGGTCAATACGGGTAAATTTTGTTCCGAATGCGGTTCACCCAGGCCGGCAGCAGAGTGGACCTGCAGCTGCGGCAGCATAAATAAGGGAAAGTTCTGTTCAGAATGTGGAAAACCCAGGCCGTAAAACCGGTATCAGTGGATAATGAATCGAAGCGCAGGTGAAGCCAGAAATGAATACAATTACATATAAGTGTCCCAACTGTGACGGCGGTCTGGTATTTGATCCGAAGTCGCAGAAATTCAAGTGTGAGTACTGTCTGTCTGAATTTACAGAAGGAGAACTGGAGCGGCTGCCGGAAGAACCGACGGAAGCATCAGCCGGACAGCCGGAGAGCGAAGCGGCAATGGTTCTTTACCAATGTCCCAGCTGCGGAGCGGAGATTGTCACTGAGGAGACGACTGCCGCAACGTTCTGTTATTACTGCCATAATCCGGTGGTAATCTCAGGGAAGCTGGAGGGCCGATACAGGCCGGATTACGTTGTCCCTTTTGAGATGGACCGAAATAAGGCGGAAGAAATCTTTAAAAGCTGGATCAGGCGTAAAAAGTATGTTCCAAAAGATTTTTATTCTCCAAAGCAGATTGAGATGATGGAGGGAATTTATTATCCCTACTGGTTATACAGCTGTAAGGTGGACGGCCGGATTGATGCCGAGGGTGTCCGCCGCAGAACGACAAGAACAGGGAGCATGGAATTTCTGGAAACCAGCAGGTATCAGGTTGAGCGGAAAGGGCTGATGGAAGTCAGAAATGTATCCAGAAATGCCCTGAAAAAGGCGGATCGCAGGTTGTCGGAGAATGTTCTTCCATTCGATATGGAGAAGCTGAAGCCCTTTCAGGCCGGTTATCTGTCCGGCTTCAAGGCTGAACGCCGGGACATGGAGAAGGAAGAATTTACAGAAGAAATTGAGACGGAAATCCGCGATTATGCGGTTGCTTCCCTGAAAAACAGTATTTCCGGCTATGACAGTATCAATGTAAAAAACCATGAAGAGAAAATCACATCGCCGGAGTGGGGCTATACCCTCCTTCCGGTCTGGGTCCTGACCTACAAGGATAAAAAGGAAGACAAGATGTATTACTTTGCAATGAACGGCCAGAGCGGCAAAATCTGCGGCGTGCTTCCTGTGGATTACGGAAGGCTGGCCGGGCTGTTTGCTCTTGTCTTCTTTCCGGTTCTGATTATGCTGCTGATAGGAGGGTATCTGATATGAGAACAGCCGTCCGAAAAAACAGTTTTGCCAAAGTCCTCCGTCTCGGGTTCCTGACGGTTCTTCTGTCGGTACTGCTGTGTATGGCAATGCCGTGGGCAGTCTTTGCAGGAGAGCAGCGTGTCTTTGACAATGCCAAGCTCTTTGACGCAAGTGAAAAAGAAGAGCTGGAACAGAAGCTGTCTTCCTTCCGGGAGGAATGGCAGATGGATCTGGGCGTCCTCACGACAGAGAGTACGGGCCGGAAAACAGTGGAAAGCTTTGCAGATGATTTCTATGATCAGCAGGGAATGGGAGAGGGAAGCAGCCACAGCGGCGCCCTGATCGTCATTGATATGGGCAGCCGGGAGCTTTATATTTCCACTCTCGGAGATATGGCAGATTATCTGACGGATGAGCGGATCGAGGCTGTATTAGACAGCGCTTACGGTTATGCATCGGAAGCGGATTATGCCGGGTGCGCGGCTGCGGCGGTGGACCGTATTGCCTCTTACATGGACGACGGCGTTCCCGCCGGTCAGTATGACTATATCAGGAAAGACTACAGGCCGTCCCTTGAATGGTATGAAATACTTTTTGCCGTTGCCATAGCGGCGGCTGCGGCGGTTATGCCGTGTATCGGCGTAATAAACCAGTATAAGATGAAAAAAGAGCGGAGACAGTCTCTGAATTACCATTTTTCATACAGGGGAAGCAGTGATTTCAAGTATGATGTGGTCAATGACATGTTTATAAATAAGATGGTTACCCAGAGAAGGATACCAAGAAATACGGGAGGCTCCGGCCCGGGCGGCCGGGGCCCGGGAAGCTTTGCCGGCCGTACAACCCTTCACAGGAGCAGCAGTGGAAGGATGCACGGCGGCGGAGGCCGGAAGTTCTGACAAATCAGAATATAAGATTAATCAGGGAACAGAGAATGATTCCGATGACCGTGGGAAGCAGAAATGCCACTACGGTCCAGCGGATACTTCCTGTTTCCTTTTTTACTGTGAGGCAGGTGGTAGAACAGGGCCAGTGAAAAAGTGAAAAGACAGCCATACATACCGCTGTTTTAATCGTCCATCCCTGTGCGGCGAAGAGGCCCATCAGAGCAGAGGGATCCGACATTTCAACCAGACATCCCGTCTGCAGGTAGCCCATTAAAATAATGGGAATTACAATCTCGTTCGCAGGGAACCCCAGAATAAAGCCCACCATAATCATTCCGTCCATCCCCATAAAGCGGCCGAAGGGATCGAGGAAGGAGGACAGATGGGACAGAAGGCTCTGGCCGTCGATAAACAGGTTGCCGGCCAGCCAGATGATGAGGCCGGCCGGTGCAGCTACGCAGACAGCGCGGGCTAGGACGAACAGAGTTCTGTCGAAAATAGAGCGTACGACGACTTTACCGAATTGCGGACGCCTGTAAGGCGGCAGCTCCAGCGTGAAGGAGGAAGGCATGCCTTTCAGGATTGTTTTGGACAGAAGCAGGGACGACAGCAGCGTGGCGAGAACGCCGAGGAGAATAAAACCGGTGAGGACAGCGGCTGTGACTAAGGATGCCCGGAATCCGCCGCTCTTTGCCCCGATTCCCATAAAAAACAGAGTGATCAGCATGATGAGAGTGGGGAAACGTCCGTTACATGGAACCATGGAGTTGGTCAGGATGGCAATCAGTCTTTCACGGGGAGAGTCGATAATCCGGCAGCCGACAACACCGGCAGCGTTACAGCCGAAGCCCATAGCCATGAGTGGTCATTGATGCCCGTCCCCGTCAGCTTCCTGCTTCCGGCAGGTTCGGCTTTTTAACTGTTCTTTACACTGCAGGAACAATTGTTCTGTGACAATCGGCAGATGGGTGTCGGGAACCCGGATCCTCTCATGCTCCGGAACGGTCAGGGACGCAGAACTCTTAAATGAGAGCTTTTTTGTTTTTCCCTGCACCATATGACCCAGATAAACCGGGTTATGAAGTATCTTTATAATGGTGTTGGCAGTCCACTGGCCGGAGCGGCTGAAGCGGTCCGGATTCAGGCCCGGATGCTTCAGGCAGCGGTAGATAGACGGACAGGGAATCTTTTCATTATTTAATTCGGCGGCCAGTGCTGAGGGCAGAACCCCGCGGGACGCATCAAGAAAAAGGCGGAGCACAATGGGAGCGGTCTCAGGATCGGGAGTCAGCTGATGGCGCTCTTTTCCGCATTTTTGGTACCCATAGGGGGCGAAATTACCAATATAGGAGCCTTCTTCCATCCGTACCTGCAGGGAAGCCCTGATTTTACGGGAAATATCACGGGCATACATTTCATTAACCACATTGCGGAACGGGATTAAATCCGTGCTTGAGAACGCTGAATCATATCCGTCCCCGACAGCGATGAACCTGACTCCGCGGGAAGGAAAGAACAGCTCTGTATATTGTCCTGTTTTAATGTAATCGCGTCCCAGGCGTGACAGGTCTTCTTGTGTCAAGTAGGGACTAAAAAAATTTTGAGAATTTACAAGCCGTTCATAGGTGGACAACCACCCGTGAACGGCTTGCGTTTTCTCTATGCTCTTGTGCCGTTCTTTGTGCGACGCTTCTTATACGCCGCCGCAAATGCCTCCATCATCGGAGTGACCGGAAGCTCGTTGTCAGGCTTGGACAGATACTCGAACCGGATGCCGTTCTCCCGGAACTTTCGCTCAAACCTCATGAAAGAGGAAGTGTCCCGGCTGATTCGCGAGGTGTCGCGGGCGAGGATCGTGCCGATGCCCTGACGCTTGGCTTCGTTCAGCAGGAAGCTCATGATGCCTTCCGTATGAACGCCGGAGATGCCGTCTGCGGCAACCGCAGCAGCTACCTCATAGCCCTTGTCCTTCGCATAGCGTTCCAACTCTTCCCGCTGGTTTGCTGCCGCAAGCTGATCCGCACAGGCAACGCGGATATAAAGAAATACTTTCATTTGGCTTCTCCTTCTGATGTAGTGAGGAAGTCCTTGAACTTCCAGACGATTTCTATGTTGTCGAGATCGTAAATGTAGACCGCAGAAATGAATGCGTGGGTCAGCTCATAGGTCAGAGCTTTGCAGTCGGCGTACTGTTCGCAGACCGCATCCAGCTTTTCATCTGAACAGGAGGTCTCGGAGTCAAGCTCCTTCATCCGCTCGTGACTGCGCTGAATTGTTTCATCGTTTTCAGCGATCTTCGCATCCGTTGCCGCCTTCTGCTGAATATATGCTTCCTTCGTGATGCTTCCGGCTGCATACTTCTCGTAGAGTCTCAGCTTCGACGCCTTGTGCTGCTCGTTCTGCTTTTGGAGAGTACGGATTTTATCAGCGCATTCCTTGATGGCAGATTTCCGAAGATCACCGACTTCTCGGTTTTGGACTGCTTCCTTCTGTGCCAAAGCGAGAAACTGAGCAATGGCATGGAAGACAATCTTCTCAATATCCATTTCCGGAAAGCTCCTGCCAACCGGACAGTCTGTGTTTCCGTTGTTGACCGAGTGCGTACACTGATAGAAGCGGATGCCAGCCTTGTTCTTGCGGCGTGTCATAGCACGTTTACAGTTACCGCAGCGGACAAGTCCCTTGAGCGGATAGTCATGCTGCTTGCGTGTGTGATTCCGTCCTCCGCCTCGAATGACATTCTGAGCAAGCACAAAGTCTTCCTTGCTGATGATAGCTTCATGGGTTCCCTCTACGATGATCGGCTCATTGACAACACGCTTTTTTGAGCCGACACCGCATGACTTCATTTTGCGACTGACCAGCGTTCCGGTGTAAACAAGGTTTTTGAGGATGTTATAGACCATCACGGTTTCCCAACTGATTTTCTCGCTCATGTTACTGAACTTCTTCTTGTCGGGATGCTTGCTCTTGAAGTATTGCCCCGGCGTCGGGATGCCGTCATCATTCAGGCTGCGGGCGATCTGAGAGGTGTTGCTGCCTTCCAGCGCCTCGCGGAAAATACGACGGATCACATCAGCCGCCTCCGGGTCTACGGCAAGTTTGTTCCGAATGGTGGGATGCAGGACGTAGCCGTATGGAGCGAAACCGCCGACATACTTACCCTGCTTCATCATCTGGATTTTTGCCGATGTGGTCTTTACGGAGAGGTCTTTGCTGTATGCCGCATAGATGATGCTGCGCATAACTACTTCCAGACCTCCCGTTGTGCCTTTGTAATCGTCACTGTCATAGCCGTCGTTGATGGAAATAAAGCGGACGCCCATGAATGGAAAAGTGCATTCCAGATAGTTTCCCGTTTCAATGTAGTCACGAGAAAAGCGGGAAAAGTCTTTGACGCAGATCAGGTTAATCTCGCCGCGTTTGACCTTCTCCATCATCTGCGTGAACTGAGGACGGTGAAAGTTCGTGCCGGTATAACCGTCATCTGCAAACTCAGACCGCTGACAGTGAGACAACTCCGGATGATTGTCGAGAAAGCGATTGATGAGCATACGCTGGTTGCCGATGCTGTCACTTTCCGCCTTGCTGCCATAGCCGGTATCTTCATCAGCCATTGAGAGGCGGATGTAGATGCCGATGTTGTATTCCTTGCTCATTTACATCGCCTCCTGTACTTCCTTGATACTCTGAACGGTCAGAGCGTAAATATCGCCGTATTTCATGACCAGCTCGATTGGGCCGTCCTCATGGACTTTCACAAGCTCTACGGACTCGTCAACCAACTCCTGAGAGAGTTTTGCTGCACCGCTGACAGATTTCATCAGCGTGAGCCACTTGTTGTCCTCGGACATTGCCTCGGCAAACTTTACCTTCCGCTGAACCGCTTCATCCAACCGCCGTGAAAGATCGACATACTGCTCATCGTAGGCTTTCTTGGCAAAGGCGTATTCCTCTTCATCGAGAATGCCTTCCGTGAAGTCCTCATAGAGACGGGTACGCTTCTTGGAAATACCGCTGAGTTTCAGATTCAGGCTTGTAATGAGCGCATTCTGCTGATCGCGGATGCTGCGTTCACCTTCGCTGTTTCTCAGCTTGGCAAGCAGCTTGTCGTAATTGAGAGCCGCCTTGACTTGAAGCTGGATCGCTGCAAGCACATCGGCTTCGAGTTTATCCTGCCGCGTATAATGCGGTGTACAGAGGTTGCCGCGTTTGACGGATGAGCTGCATTCATAGAAGGCATACCACGCGCCGTCCTTGCGTTTATCAACGCGCTTGCGGTGGAAGTAGAGTTTTCTGCCGCAGTCTGCACAGACGATTTTGTCTTCAAAAAGATTGATCAGCGTAGCACGAATTTTCTCCGTGCGCTCCATCTTCTCAATCCTTGTCCTTGCAGCAGCGTCGCGCAGCTCTTGTACCTTTTGGAAGTCCTCACGGGAGATGATCGCCTCGTGGGTGTTGGGAAAAACAATCCATTCCTCGCGGTCGATATGCTGATTCTTGACGCCCTTGTAGATGGCGCTCAGCGTTCGTCCGAGTACGGTATCTCCGACGTAATGGGGATTATCCAGAATGGTAGTGAGTGAAGACTTGTTCCAAATCTTCTGTGCCGTAGCATTGCCTGTGCGGACGCCGACCTGATACTTCTGAAACTCCGGATTGGGCGCGTTCATTGCATCAAGCCGGTCTGCAATCGCAGGAAGGGACAGCCCTTCAATCTTCCATTGGAAAATCTTCCGGACAATCGGTGCGGTTTCCTCATCGAAGACCATATTGCTGTGTTCTTCATCCCAGCGATAACCATACGGGAGATTGCGCTTCTTGAACTCTCCGCTTTCCATCTGTGCCTTGAGCGCGGTAGAAACCTTGCGGGAGATGTCCTTCGAGTAGAGTGTGTTGATCATGTTTTGCAGAGGGATGATGAGGCTTTCGCCGGAGCCGTCCGTATCAAAGTTGTCGTAGTTCTCTTTGATGGCGATAAACCGAAGCCCGATCTGTGGAAAGACCCGTTCCAGATAGGTTCCTGCCTCGATGTAGTCACGCCCGAACCGGCTGAGATCACGAACCACAAGGCACTTGATCCTGCCGGTGCGGATGTCGTTCATCAGACGGTTGAACTCCGGTCTATCAAAAACCGTACCCGTTCGTCCGTTATCCACATAGGTATCTATCAGATTCAGGTAGGGACGCTCTGCAATGTAGGACTTGCAAATCTCAATCTGATTTGCGATGACATCCACCTTTTCAGACTTGCCGCTGTTTTCAACGGAAAGACGGGCATAGATGGCTGTTGAGAGGACCTCGGAAGAGACAGATTCGATAACCGGCTCTTCGACTGCAGTTTGCTTTCTGCTTTTTCTTGCCATTTGCTCATCCCTCCTTTATACGGCAATATCCAGTTCATCGGCATAGCCGAGAACGTATTCAAGCGTCTGCTGGTATTCATCCCTGTATTTGAAGACGATTTCGATTGCATGGTTTTCGTGAATCAGAATGCGGTCAACAAGGGACATCAGCACACGGCGGTTCAGCTCTTCGACGTTTTCATACTGCTTGAAAAGCGTTACCCAGTTTCGTTCAGTTGTGCCGGTTGTCACCGTCTGCTTCATTTCTTTTTTGACCCGCAGAAGCGCGTCCTGCTTGTTCTCAATGATTTTGGTGTAGCTGTTGCGGAACTCAAAGTATTCCGATTTATCAATGACGCCGCCGATGAAGTTCTCGTAAAGCCCCAGCTTGAGCTTTTGATACCGCTCAATCTCTTCCTCGATTTTGGCAATCTGGGCTTCGTAATTGAAAGCCTTACGGCTCTGAGACGGAAGCCGCTCTATCATCGCAAGCGCGTGTTCCAGATTGATGACAAGCTCGATCTGGTCATGAATAGCACGGAAGACCTTCTCTTCAACCTCTTTTGCGGCGATGCTGTGCGGGCTGCACGTCCGGCTGTGCTTATTGGTGGAGCAGACGTAGTAGATATACTTTTTTGTCTTCGACGGGACGGTCTTGCGGATCATTGGCTGCTGACAGTCTCCGCAGAACAGGAAGCCGGAAAACAGATGCGCCTCGTCCTGATCGGGTGAACAGCGCATATCTCTCTGCATCATGACCTTGACTGCCATGAAGTCCTCGTAGGAGACAAGAGCTTCATGCGCATTTTCAACCTTGACCCATTCGGATTCATCCTTGCTTTTCACGACGCGGACTTTGTAGTTGGGAGTGCCGCGCTTGCCCTGAGCCAGAACGCCGATATAAACCTCGTTGGTGAGAATACGCTGGACGGCTTTGTATGTCCATTTTGCGGTATCGCCGGTTTTGAAGACGGTATCAAACTTCACACCGGCGGAATGCTTGTATTCCATTGGGGACAGGACGCCCATCTGGTTCAGACGCTTTGCAATGCGCCCAATGGAGAACCCGTCCTTGTACATGGAAAAGATCATCTGCACATATTCGCTGACCGCTTCATCCACGATGAGCTGGTTTTTGTTCTCCGGCGATTTCATGTAGCCGTAAGGCGCGAACGAGCCGACGAACTCACCGCTCTTCTGCTTGACTTCCAGACTGCTTCGGATTTTCATGGAGATGTCCTTGCAGTAAGAATCGTTAATCAGGTTTTTGAACGGGATAACAAAGGAGTCGGACTGCGGATCACCGGTCAGACTGTCATACGCATCATTGATTGCGATGAAGCGTATGCCGAGCTGAGGAAAAATCTTCTCAATGTAGCGCCCGCCGTCGATGTAGTTTCTTGAGAAGCGGCTGAGATCCTTGACCACGATGCAGTCAAGCGCACCCTTGCGGATTGCCTCTTCCAGCTTTTTGAACTGAGGACGATTGAAGGAAACGCCGCTGTAACCGTCATCCACAAACGGCTCACAGACAAGCTCCAAATCCTCATGTTTTGCGATATAGTCCTCGCAGATGGCTCTCTGGCTGGCGATGGAGTTGCTTTCTACTTTGTCTCCATCCTCACGGGACAGACGGCAGTAGATCGCCGTGCGGTAAACCTTATCTGGCATAAAAATAACCTCCGTTTTTCTGTTTGGTGTGGTACATCAAATCAGAAAGACGAAGGCTTGCTTCAACTCTTATGAAGAGGAACACGAAAACGCCACATGACCATCAAGGCAAGCGGCTTAATCCGTATTCTTCTTTTTTTGACCGATTAAATTATACCACAGGCTCAATCGCTTGTCCATAGAACCGGGCGAAAAGATTCAGACTGTTCATAAATCAAAGACCTTTCAGATAGTGTTCCAGACAATCTTCCATTGTCGTGTCCGTCTCGGCGAAGCTGATCTTCACCACAGTTTTCCCGTCCAGATAACAATAGGGATTTCTGATCTGCTTGATGAACTCCCTCAGTCTGACTTCTTGCGGTGCCGCAGGATCAAGCCGGATGCTGCTTCTTTGAACGAGTGTGCTACGGTCAACCGTTTTCGGGCTGACGCTTTTCATTGTTTCAATGCCCATCATATTCTAAGCACCTCCTGTTTCGTGAAAATATTCAGGACAAAAGGATATGGCAGAGCATCTTGTGAAGATACCCTGCCACATAGTTTTCATCCTGAAACTATATAGTAAGTTTCTTTTGGGTTTGTTTCATTGTCCGGCATATTTGCAGCTCGCGCCCCTGCCAGAAGAACTTTGCAGTTCCGGGAATGCTGCGGACTACCAATGGTCAATCGGTATCATGGGACTCTCACCCCTCCGAGGAACGCTCCGAGCCGCCCATTCAAAGAAAAGACGGAAGTATCATTATACCCGGCATCTGCATCGTCGCAAGCAGCCGCACCACACGACTGTTATAGCTCTCCGGAGGTCGCTCACTCCCTTTCGGGAGGTCTTGGCGTCGGAAGCTGTGTTGCTTCGCAGAAGCGGAAAGATCCGCAGCACTGAACTATTCAGTTTTCAAGGAGCAGTGAAGTGGTCTGATTGACCCTTTCACTTTACAACGGACATCTTTTTGCCGTTTGTTGAGTACCGCTCAAAAAATTCTTTGAAATTTTTTCTGCACCGCTGCTTTGAGGTCAAATGCAGCTCTGATGCCGATGCCTTTCCTTCGGGCAAACTCTCGAAGAGTCAGTCCTTCACGAGTCATCGCAAGATACAATTCGCGCTGCTTCTCGGTCAGAATGGAAAGAAGCTCCTTCTCTTTGAGGGCGGTGATCAGTTCCTCCATGCAGTCGCAGGAGTCTGCCAGCCATGCAGCGGACTTCACATCGTCCTCCGGCATAGCGTCAAGGGACAGCACGGTATCAGAAATTTTCTCTGCACCGTCCTCATCCTCAGAGGTGTTGTCAGAGCCATACGAGCGTCTGATCCGCTTTTCCTCTGCGCGAAGGATTCTCATAACCTTGCGGTCAACCTCGGAAACTTCGCCGGTTCGTTTCACGCGCACCATGCACTTGCCGTCCTCCGTAGTCCAGAGGTCGTAGTCGAACTCGATAGGGGTCTTAGGTGTTTTCATTGTTCATCCTTTCCGCTGCACGGGAGCAGCGGGAAGGGTGAAGACAGAAAAAGAGCCGCATGACGGTGAGGTTTGAATCCCATGCCGATAAAACAGAGCAATTAAACTCTGTCTCATGCGGCATTAGGATGACTTCACCTATCAGGCGGCTCCACAGCTCAGCTATGACATATGTTTTATTTTAGAACAGAGGCTTGTCCTCCGGTTCTTACTTGGTACGCGGTCGCAGTCTTCTCATATTCAGCACATCAAAGACTGTGATCCGCCCGCATTTCTTGCACTTGGATTCTACATGACCCCTCGTGTCCTCGTAGACAGCAATGGCATTATGCTGACAATAGGGACATTTCAGGTATCGGGGCTTCTGCTGGGAAATGGCAACTCTTGCCCTGCGGATTTTTTCGATCAGCTCCGGCGTCGGTTCCTGAACCCGAATGGATGCTCTCTTCATTACCACACCTCCAATGGGTCAACATACTCACTGAATGGACGATCTACCATGTAGCCGAGCTGACGAAGGCGGATAGACGCCGTTGTTTTGGAGACACCGAACAACCGGCAGAAAAGGCGCAGCGTTAAGTGATCACCATACGAAAACCTCCCCTCGTAATTGATCAGCGGCGTTTCTGCAAACCGACGCATTGCCAGGTCAACCTCTTTTTGAGGAAGCAGGATCGCCGCGCCCAAGACATTTGCTTGCCACTCGTTCCAGTCCTCGCGGGTTTTCAGCTCTCGCGGCGTATAGGCTGTCCGTGCGGAATATTTCATTTCGCAGGACGCCTTTACCTCTTCCGATTCCAGTTGGAAGAGAATCTGATGGGCGCACTCGTGGGCAAGGGTAAATCTGCGCTTGGCACAGAGCCGCTGCACGTTGCCGGAGAGAATGAAGCTCTCGTCCAAGATAACCTGATTACGCTTCAAAGCCAGTGTGCGCGTAATACCAAGTTCCGTGATCTTGTACTCAGTGTCGGCATAGGCAGTGACACCGCAGATGCTTCCGTCCGGCGAGAGACGGGCGAATGATACGCGAAGACCGAGATAGTTCTTTGCAAACTGATCAATGGGTGTTGGCAAAGCTGATCGGTCGGGCTTGTCCGCCTCATCCCCGAAAAAGAATCGGTTGAAGTCCTTCGTTGTTGAGGCTGCAATTTCTTCAAGTTGGCGCTGGGATAAAATCATGAGCAGTTGTCCTCCTTTGCTTCGACGAACCACTTGTCTCCTTCGTGGAAAAGAAATGACTCCTTTCCGCGAATCTGAACTGTGTAACGGATGCCTCCGCCCCCAACCTTTTTGGATGTGGCGCGGCATTTGTATAGAATCTGGTCGATTTGAAAGATTACACCGTTGTCCCACCAGATAAGGCGAGGGAGAATTGCCCCCTCCTTGTCCACATCCAGCGTAACCGGGACGTATGCTTTTCTGTACTGTGTAGCCATTTCTGTTTTTCTCACTCCTGTTCCCTCATACCGATGTATGCCGGTACGGATGATCTTCGGCAGCATAAATGCCTGTCCATTTGAACTGCTCAAAAGATGTAACTTTTTCGTGTACAACTACTCATGCCCCTTGACAGGATGAGCAATTCAGGATATACTATGAGTAGTTGGATTGCTCAGTCATTATTATACGCACTTCAAGTGCCTTTGTCAATAGACTTGCGCAATTTGATGTCGCAAACTTTTTGTGAACAGGAGTGATTACCAAAATGACGTTTGGAGAGAAATTCAAGGCTGAACGGGAGAAGCGGAAGCTGACCCAGCAGGAAGTAGCCGATGCACTGGGGATCAACAGGCGTATGATTACCCGGTACGAGAACGGCATTTCCTTTCCCCGTACCAAGGACGCTTACAGAAAAATCGCGGAATACTTCAAGGTGGATGTGAACTATCTGCTGACCGAGGACGAAGAGTTTGTGGTTCAGGCATCCGAGCAGTACGGCTCCCGTGGCATGAAACAGGCAAAGGACCTGATTGAAGGGATGTCCGGCTTGTTTGCGGGCGGTACGCTGTCTGAGCAGGACAAGGATGCGGTGATGAAGGCGTTGCAGGATATATATTGGGAATCCAAAGCCCGGAATGTTGAGAAATACACGCCGAAGAAATACAAGAAGACCGGTACGGACGCAGAGGAATAACTGTCTGCGTCTCGGTTTCTTGACGGATTTACTTTGACTGTTTTCAACATGAAAGGGGTGAAGGTCCCGTGATAATTCGCTCCGAGGAAATATACAAAAAGGCGAACAGCATTGTCAAAAGCTGTGGAACAAGAGATACCTTGAAGATTGCCCGTGAGCTGGGCATTCATCTCCATTTTCTTGACAATCTGAACGATCTGCTCGGAATGTACACCTACCGCCATAAAGAGCGGCATATTCTTCTGAACTCCAACATGGAGTATCTGATCATGCAAATGGTTTGCGGTCACGAGATCGGGCATGATACCTTTCACCGTGATCTTGCCAAAGGAAACGAACCGCTTCCGGAGTTTGTGCTGTTCGATATGCGCACAAAACACGAATATGAGGCGAATGCGTTTGCCTCACACCTGATCATTGACGATGATGAGCTGATTGACCTGATGAAGCAGGACTACGATGTGGTGCAGCTCTCGGCTGCAATGGGAACAAACATCAACCTGATGCTGATCAAGCTCAACGAGCTGAACCGCATGGGCTGGCATCTCAACTTGCCTTATGTACCGCACTCTGACTTCCTGAAAAATGTCAGACCGGAGGGGTGAATGAGGATGAAGGATAGTAATTAGATGAATAACGACGACTATAAAGAAGCCCTTTTCTATGCCGCTTCCATCTTTAACGAACGCTTGGGGGCAGAGTTCAGTGAGGACAACCTTGTACTGCGCTGCTTTCAGACGGAAAACCAGCAGGAAGTCTTTGAGCAGTTCTGCAAGCAGTATTTCCCTGACCGGCTGGAAGACCGATATACAGAGGACGGCTATTTTGACTTTCACGCCGCTGCATTCGTCGGCACAGGAGACGGCGCGGACGGAATCCTTCTGCGCACAGATATAGCGCGTCATCCGGCAGAGTTGAAGCACATTCTTCTGCATGAGCTGGCGCATATCTTCTGCACCCGCAACGAGATTGACGGAGATAATTTCTTTGAGCGATACTGCATGGACGATACCATCAGCCGCGAAGAGGACGGAACCATTAACGCCGGTTATGCGGTCTGGCGGGAACTGATTGCGGAGCTGATTGCATTTGAGCTGGATGACAACTGCGATGTAGTTCCGCTTCGACGCAAGAAAGACCTACTCAGCTATTACGAAGGAGAACTCCTAACCGGCAACGGAAAAATGGGCGTCAGCATGATTCTCTGCGAGGCAATGACCAGTGCTGAGGGCGAAGCGTCTATGACATGGGACGCTGCCAAAAGCAAGTTTACACGATTCAAGCCCTTTGATGATCCACTGTACAGGGACTTGCTGGAACTGGTTTTTACACACGTTAGAGAATACTTTATCGTGATCGACCGCGACTTTACCTATGAAATTGGAGTGTTATATCTGACCATTGCCGCACAAGCGATGATTGCGTCCCTAAAGAACAGATTTCAGGAAGAATAGACAGACCGATAGAGAGAAAGGACGGGCAACGATATGAAATATAAGCTGTTTCGCTCCCCCGGTGATCTGGACAAGGCAGTCCGAAAGCACGAACTGGTTGCCGTGGAGACCGGCAAAAGCATTGATGATGTGGCAGACGCGCTTATCCGTGCCGTTCGGGATGATCTTGCGGAAATGCCGGAGTATGCGCACTGCGAGACTGCCGCCTATGCACCGGAGCTGGTCAAGTCGTTTCGCCGGGTGAGGCGTTACCGGTATGAGATGATGGGTGTTGTTTACCCGCAGTATGCGGAGAAGAACATCCTGATTGATTATGGCGTGATTGAAGAGGCGGAGTAATGTCAAAGAGATATGCCAGACAACTACATAGTGCAGATGATCTGATTGCCGCCGTCGAGCAATACGGCTTTCTGCCCTTCTTTCGGAATGAGATTCATGGCTTCTCTGTTGAAGAGCTTTGCCCACCTGAGTTGTGGTTTGCGGATGATGTGGACGGTCCGTGGGAGTGGAAAGGTCCGGCTGCACGGAGCGGAAAATGTCTCTACGGCAAACTTTTCAACAAGAAGGCTGGCTTTGTGAGCCGGGAGTGGATTCCGGACTTCGCAAACTTCCGGCGTGACGGCTATGACTTTGACGCCCGTTGGGATGACGGCTTGGCGTCCTACAAGGACAAGGAGCTTTATGAAGCCATAGCCGGTGAAGGCAGGATGCTTTCCAAACGGCTGAAAGAGGCTCTGAACTATCGCAAGGGCGGCAACACCGGTTTTGAGACGTGCATCACGCGACTGCAAATGCAGAGCTATGTCTGCATCGCGGATTTCGTCTATATGCAGGACAGGTACGGAAGACCTTATGGCTGGGGCGTCGCGGAGTATGCGACACCGGAAGAGCTTTTCGGGTACGACTTTATCACATCCTCCTACCAGCGAGACCCGCAGGAATCCAAAGAGCGCATGATGCAGCATCTTTCCTCCATCCTGCCGGGTGCGTCTGCACAGCAGCTTACGAAGATATTGAAAGGATAAAACACCATGAGCAAGAAACTTGTAGCGTATTTTTCTGCGTCCGGCGTGACCGCGAAGGTTGCCGAGACGCTGGCAGAGGCAATCGGCGCGGACATCTTTGAGATTGAGCCGAAGGTGCCTTACACGGAAGCTGATCTGAACTGGATGGACAAGAAAGCCCGCAGCACGATTGAGATGAGCGATCCTGCCTCCCGTCCTGAGATTGCCGCGAAGCGGGATAATATGAAGGATTACGACACAATCTTTGTCGGCTTCCCGATCTGGTGGTATGTCGCGCCGACGATTATCAATACATTTCTTGAAAGCTATGACCTGACCGGCAAGACGATCATCCCGTTTGCAACCTCTGGCGGAAGCGACATTGGCAAGACGAACGAGCGCCTTGCGCCGAGCTGCAAAGGTGCAAAGCTGCTGGAAGGCAAGGTCTTCAAGAGCAGCGTCGGGCATAAAGAACTGGCAGCGTGGGTTGATGGACTGAAACTTTGAGAGTCGTACAAACCGGAATTTGATAAGGAGCGAAAAGAAAAATGTGTGAAGAATGTTACTCTGATGAAAATAGAATAACACCATTACTAAATCCCTTGGACTGCTTAGAAAACCACACTCAATATATTTGTGGAACTTGTGGACGTTGCATTTGTATTGAACATGACCCAAACAGAGGATTACAAAGATGGAATTTTCCTTTTAAGTCATTGGAAATTGCAAAATATTATTTACGAACAGCCGATTATACAACGAAAGGTTCGTGTGGTATTTATGAGATAGAGAACAGTAAAGGCAGAGTATCTTATAAAATATTCGCCGGGAATGAGGATTTACATCTATTCTTGAAAAAGAATAAAGACAAGAAATGCAAACAAATGACACCTGTGTTTAATGTTGGAGAGTATAAAGAATATCCACATACAGAAATACGAAAATTGACTTCTGATGAAATAAAACAATATATGAGTGAACGTTAAATTCCAGTTTAACGAACAGGAGATGATGAACGCATGAAAATCCTACATGAACTTTCTTGGCTATGGGAAACGCTGGGCATTGCGCTTGTTGCTGCGGCTGTCTGCATGGCTTGCGCCGCGCTGATCTGCAAGGCAGCAAAGAAGAAACTCAGCAAAAAGTTGTTGGCGGTCATAGGGGCTGCGGCATTTGTGGGTGCGATTCTGGCGGTCATTCTGATCGCCCGGACACCGATGCCGCTTTGACAGAATAGGAGAAACCGACAATGATTGTTCTTACAGAGCAGATAGAGATTCCGGCTTCCTATGAAAAATTAAAGGCATGGACTGCTAACTTTGAGGAAGAGTTTGTGAAATGGAGTCCCTACCACATCGAATGCAATCTCTATAACGGAAACTATAACGCAGGAAGCAAGATCCGCTTCCGCGAGATCGTCATGGGGCTGGACTACGATGTGACCGGCACAATTACGGAATGCGAACAGGATGAGAACCACTTCCGCATTGTATTCCGGAGCGACAAGAAAACGGCGTTCATCACCTTTGAAGGGAAAAGAACCAAAACAGGATGCCATTTCTCTCACACCGAGGCTTTCGGCATGACCACGCCGGTAATTGGGGCGATTATGAACTTCCTGATCTTCAAGGTGTTTTTCAGGAAAAAGGCAAACTGGCAGCTTATCCGGGATGATATGATTCTGGATAACAGGTATTTATATGACATTCTGACCGAAGGAAAATACCCGGAAAGAATCCCGCTGGACAAACTGCTGACCGGCGCGAAGTAACCGAATGGGAGGGCTTGATCATGCCGCTTCAAATCGTCAGAAATGACATCACAAAAATGAAGGTGGACGCCATCGTCAACGCTGCCAACGAGTCGCTGCTGGGTGGCGGCGGTGTGGACGGCTGCATTCATCGTGCCGCAGGACCGGAGCTGCTGGCAGAATGTGAAACGCTCCACGGCTGCGAAACCGGGAGCGCAAAAATCACGAAGGGCTATCGTCTGCCCTGCAAATATATCATTCACGCAGTCGGTCCGCGCTGGTATGACGGGCGGCATGGTGAGCGCGAACTGCTGATCTCCTGCTATCGGACATCGCTCATGCTGGCGAAGGAATACGGATGTGAATCGGTTGCGTTCCCGCTGATTTCCTCTGGCATCTTTGGCTATCCGAAGGATCAGGCTCTCAAAGTGGCGATTGACACCATTAGCAGTTTCCTTCTTGAAAACGAAATGACGGTGTACATCGTCATTTTCGACCGCAAAGCCTATCAGATCAGCGGCAAGCTGTTTGCCGACATTGCAGCGTACATAGACGACCGCTATGTGGATGAGCATACCGATCCTCGTTCTGAGCGGCTGCGCAGAATGAGTGCCTTCCGGATGGAAGAGCCGATGCCTTGCGAGTCATCCGTCTGCGATGAAGATGCAATCGAACAGCTCATCCCTCCTGTCTCTGTGGCGGCTGCTCCTAAAAAGGCGGCAACTCTCGACGATGCACTGGAACAGATCGATGAGAGCTTTTCCGAGATGCTGCTGCGGAAGATTGACGAACGCGGCATGACGGACGCACAGTGCTACAAGAAGGCAAATATTGACCGGAAACTCTTCTCGAAGATCCGCAGTGACAAGCTCTACAAGCCGAGCAAGCCCACAGCGATTGCTTTTGCCATCGCTCTTGAGCTGTCTTTGGACGAAACGAGGGATATGCTGATGAAGGCTGGCTTTGCGCTGTCTCATAGCAACAAGTTTGACATCATCATCGAGTTCTTCATCAGCATGGGAAACTACAATGTTTTTGAAATTAACGAGGCTCTGTTTGCTTTTGACCAGAGTTTGCTCGGAGCATAATACGCAAGGAGGATAACACAATGATCAAATCTGTTCATGATTATCAAATAGACGATGTATTCAAGAAGGACGCTGGCTTCTGCTACATGATTCCGAAATATCAGCGTGAATACACATGGGGACAATACCAATGGAAAGACCTTTACGATGACATTTGCGAAAACGACAATGGGTATTTTATCGGCTCGATTATTTGCATTGATAACTCTTCCGATGCTTTCCAAACAAAGGAGCTTGAGGTTGTCGATGGACAGCAGCGTTTAACGACGCTCTGCCTCCTTCTGACCGCAATATACAACCGGCTCAAGATACATAAGGATGAGCTGGATGAGGATGATGAGGACGAGCTTCCTGCTCTTAGAAAATCCATTATTTGCAAAGGCGCATCGAACGGGCTTATTCTTTGTCCTCAAATTCAAAACCACAATCAGGCTGACTTCAATGTCGTAATGTACGAGAATGGTCTGCTCAAAAGTGCGAAGCGCGAAAAGAATTGGGGCAATCGTAAAATAGCGAAGTGCTACAAATACTTCCTACAAAGATTAGATCAGGATATTGAAGAGTCCGGTGATGCAGTCAAGACCCTGCTTGAAATCAAGAGCAAGGTATCGAAAGCGGTACTCGTCAAGATAGAGGTTGGAAGTCACGCGGAGGCTTACACTCTTTTTGAGTCCCTGAATAACAGAGGTACGCCATTGACAGCTATTGACCTCATGAAAAACCTTATTTTGGCGAGAGCCGAGCGTTCGGGTATGACTTGTGATGACTGCTTTGAGGATTGGCAGACACTCCTCGGTTATTTGACGGATGACTACTCTACACAAGAGCGTTTCTTCCGGCAGTATTACAATGCGTTCAAAAATCGCTTAAACGAGCCGTTCAGAACGGATGGGCAGCGCAAGAAAGATCCTCTCGGCTATATTGCCACCCGTTCCAATTTGTTGTCCATTTTTGAGGAACTGATAAGCAGAGATTTGTCCGGCTTTATGAGCGACATTTTGGTATGCGGTGAGATTTACTCTCGGCTTATCCTCAGCACCGACGATAAAACGAAATATACCAACAGCCTGACCGACCTGAGTCGTATTCAGGGCGCACCTTCTTATCTGCTGCTGATGTATTTGTTCAAAAATCAAGCCACGCTTGAAGTTGCTGACGCTGATATTCTGGAAACAATCAAGTTGCTGACTCGCTTCTTTGTCCGAAGAAATATCACAGATACTCCTAATACACGAGATTTGAATAAAATCTTCATGCAGATTATTTCCGATGTTGAGGAAGGAAAACTCACCGGAACTGCAATCTATCAGCATATCTACGACGAACTTGTCCGTTGGTCTGCCACCGATGAGTTGTTTGAAGAAAAACTCAAGGGAGACATTTACGAAGAGAATGTTGGCGTTGCAAGATTCGTTCTCTGCGCTATTGCTCAGAAACACATGACCAACGAAACTTGGACTGACCTCTGGGAGCAGAATGATTATGGTGGAAAAAAGGTTTTCAAATGGACTATTGAACACATATTCCCCGAAGGAAAGAATATTCCCGACAAATGGGTAGATATGATTGCCGCTGGAGATCGTAATTTGGCTAACGAGTATCTTGAACAGTATGTCCACAAGATCGGCAACCTGACTGTTACCGGATATAACAGCACTTTAAGCAATCTCTCTTTCGTAGAAAAGAGGGATCGTCTCAATGCTCAGAAGCTCTATGTGGGGTATAAAAACGGGCTTGAAATCAATAAGGAGCTTGCAGAAAAGGACGTATGGACGGTGCAGGATATTATTGATCGTACCGATGAGCTTGTAGAAATGCTGCTCGATATGTATAAGCTCTAAGGATGAAAGGAGGATCGCCGGAGCATGAAGCAAAGAACTTATATCGCAATCGACCTCAAGAGCTTCTATGCTTCGGTTGAGTGTCGAGAGCGCGGACTTGATCCGATGGACACAAACCTCGTCGTTGCGGACGAGAGCCGCACAGATAAAACAATCTGCCTTGCAGTCACGCCGTCCCTCAAATCCTACGGCATCTCCGGACGCGGGCGGCTATTTGAAGTCAAACAGCGCGTGAAGGAAGCGAATGCCGGACGGCAGCACGACGCACCGGGACGCAGACTGGACGGCACATCACACTTCTTCTCGGAGTTGCAAGCAAACCCGTCTCTGGCGATTGACTTTATCATTGCGCCGCCCCGAATGGCGTATTACATGGAGTACAGCACCCGCATCTATCAGGTCTACCTCAAGTACATCGCGCCGGAGGACATTGTGGTCTATTCCATCGACGAGGTGTTCATGGACGTGACGGACTACCTGAACACCTACAAGCTCTCGGCACATGACCTTGCCATGAAGATCATCCTCGACGTGCTTGAGACAACCGGCATCACGGCAACCGCTGGGATTGGGACGAATCTCTTTCTCTGCAAAGTGGCAATGGATATTGTGGCGAAGCACATCCCCGCCGACAAGAACGGTGTCCGCATTGCAGAGCTGGATGAGATGAAGTTCCGGCGTGAGCTTTGGTCTCATCAGCCTCTCACGGACTTCTGGCGCGTGGGTCGGGGCATTGCCAAGAAACTTGAGCAGAACGGGATGTTCACGATGGGTGATGTTGCCCTCTGTTCAGAGCGGAACGAGGACTTGCTTTACAAGCTGTTCGGCAAGAATGCGGAATTGCTCATTGACCATGCGTGGGGATGGGAACCGACCACCATTGAAGCAATCAAAGCGTACCGTCCCAGCTCCAACAGCCTCAGCTCCGGTCAGGTATTGCACTGTCCCTATGAGCCGCAGAAGGCGAAGCTGGTTGTGCGGGAAATGACGGACTTGCTTGTGCTGGACTTGGTAGACAAGGGGCTTGTCACCGACCAGATGGTTCTCACAGTTGGCTACGACATTGAGAACCTGACTGATCCGGCGCGACGGGCAAAGTATCACGGCGCGGTGGAGACAGATCATTATGGGAGGCAGATTCCGAAACAGGCGCACGGCTCTATTAACCTCGACGGTCACACATCCTCTACTCGCAAAATAATGTGTGCTGTGTCAGAACTCTTCGACCGGATCGTGGATAAGAATCTGCTTGTCCGCCGTATGTATGTTGTTGCAAATCATGTCCTGCCGGAAGCTGATGTACCGAAGAAAAACGACGGTGCAGTCCAGCTCGACCTCTTTACCGACTATGCCGCCGAAGAGGAAAAACAGAAAGCCGAAGATGCCGCTTTGGAGCGTGAGCGGAAGATACAAGCCGCCACGCTTGCCATCAAGAAGAAGTATGGAAAGAACGCCATCCTCAAGGCAATGAATCTTGAAGAAGGTGCAACCGCGAAAGACCGCAATGCGCAGATTGGAGGGCATAAGGCGTGAACGGAAAATACGACGAGATCATGGGACTTCCTCACCACGTTTCCAAAACGCGACCACAAATGCCGATGTCAGATCGTGCAGCGCAGTTTGCGCCCTTTGCCGCCCTCACCGGCTATGATTCTGCAATCAAGGAAACCGGACGTCTGACCGACGAAAGGATTGAGCTTGATGAGGGAGCCTTGACCGCTTTGAACATGAGGTATCAGCTTCTCATGGATGCCCTTGATGAAGAGCCGGAGGTTGAAATAACCTACTTCAAACCTGATGAGCGCAAAGCTGGCGGTGCGTATGTAACTGCAACCGGCGCAGTCATAAAGGTTGATGACTTTGAGCGCCTGATTACCATGCAGGACGGCACGAAGATTCCGATGGATGACATCCTAAGCATTGACGGAGAGCTGTTCTTGTCCTTAGAATAATGTCGCTTGCCATGCGACCAAATGAAGTGAATACCGAAGTACAATATGACTGTAAGGTGAGACACCAAGCAGTCATATTTTTATATACGGAGGTACAAAACATGAGAAAGAACTTGACGGAGATCGTATTCATCCTTGATCGCAGCGGCTCTATGAGCGGACTGGAAACAGACACCATCGGAGGATTCAACTCCATGATTGAAAAGCAGAAAAAAGAGAATGGCGAGGCAATGATCTCTACCGTTCTCTTTGACAACGTGAGCGAGGTTATCCATGACCGTGTGCCGGTTCAGAAGGTGGATCCGATGACCGACAGAGACTATTCCGTTCGCGGCTGCACCGCGCTTCTGGATGCTATCGGCGGAGCGATTCATCACATTGGGAATGTCCATAAGTACGCAAGAAAAGAGGATGTCCCTGAACACACACTGTTCGTCATCACAACGGATGGCATGGAGAATGCAAGCCGCCGTTATGACAGCGAGAAGGTCAAGAAGATGATTGAGCGACAGAAGGAAAAGTACGGCTGGGAGTTTCTTTTCCTCGGTGCAAACATTGATGCAGTTGAGACGGCAAAGCATTTTGGAATTGGAGCAGATCGAGCGGTCAATTACCACTCTGACCGCGAGGGAACGCAACTCAACTATGAAGTTCTGAGCGAAGCGGTTTCCGCTGTCCGATGCAGCGTACCGCTGGGTACGAATTGGAAAAAACGTATTGATGAGGACTACAATTCCAGAAAGGACGGGAGAAAGTAATGAGAATAATCACCGTAAAAGGGACAGGCAATGTCTCCGCAAGACCGGATTACATCATCCTATCCCTGAACATTGAAGTCTTATCTGAAACCTATGACCGCGCAATGTCGGAAGCTGCCGAGAGAATCGAAAGACTGCAAGGTGCCGCAGTCCGCGTTGGGTATCGCAAGGAAGACCTGAAAACCACGAGCTTTGATGTCCAGACAAGGTACGAGAATGTCAAGGATCGGCAAGGAAATTACAAGCGAGAGTTTGCCGGATATGCTTGCAGCTATCGCTTGAAACTTGCCTTTGACTTTGACAGCAAGCAGCTTGCAAAGGTCATTTCTGCGATTGCGGATTGTGGGGCGCAACCAGAACTCAGCATTGCGTTCACCGTGAAAAACCCGGCAAGAGTCAGCGAAGAGCTGCTGATCAATGCGACGGAGAACGCCAGGGCAAAGGCGGAGATTCTTTGCAAAGCATCAGGCAGTACGCTTGGGCAGTTGCTCAACATCGACTACAACTGGGGCGAACTCAATGTTTTTTCCAGAACAAGCTACGATGTTGAAGACTGCATTCAGCCTCTCATGGCGATGAGCAAGTGCGCCGCACCTGAGATTGAGCCGGTTGATATTGATGTGACAGACACAGTGGCTTTCACATGGGAAATCCAATGATTTTTTGACTTTTTTGAAATCCGGTACTCAACAAACGCCCTTTTTGTGTCCGTTGTAAAGTGAAGGGACATTTCACGGAGGAATCTTCGGGGAATACGATTTTGGGAGATTAGCAAGCAAATCCGGTGAGTACCCACCGGAGAAAAATCAGTTAAGGAGACCCTGCCCTTAACATCAGATTTTTGCTTGTTGGGATAGTCCCAAACCCTTCTAATCTTTACGACGGAGGGCGCAGCATGGTACGAAGAACACGAGACATTCAGAAGAAGATTTGGCTGACACCACAGGAAGAACGGACGATTGCAAAGAAGATGGAGATGATCGGCACGGAGAACTTCGGTGCGTATGCAAGGAAGATGCTGATCGACGGCTACATCATCGTTGTGGACTACACAGAGCAGAAAAAGCTCGCCGCCGAAATCAACAAGATCGGCGTGAACATCAATACCGTCTGCCGCAGGATCAACTCGACGGGACGATTCTATCAGGACGATATTGACGAGCTGAAAGAAAAGATGGACGCGGTATGGCAGTTACTAAAATCAAAGCAATCCGAGGAACTTTGAGCAAGGCAATCGCGTACATTCTGAATCCCGAAAAGACCGATGAGAAGCTGCTGGTCTCGTCCTACGGCTGTGCCAGCGAGACCGCAGCGCGGGAATTTGAGTGGACGCGGAAAATAGCCGAGCAAAAAGGGATGAATCCGGTCAGGATCATAGCCCGTCATGTGATCCAGTCCTTTGAAATTGGAGAGGTCACACCGGAGCTTGCCCACGAGATCGGCAAGCAGTTTGCAGACGAAATCCTCGGAGGAAAATATGAGTATGTGCTGACCACTCACATTGACAAAGACCATGTTCATAACCATCTGATTTTCAATGCGGTTGACTTTGTGGACTACCACGCATACAAGAGCTACAAGCGGATTTACTATGATATGCGCGAGGTCAGCGACCGGCTCTGTAAGGAAAACGGTCTCTCTGTTATCCCTCCCTCTCAGAACAAAGGCATGGGCTACAAGGAGTACACCGAAGCCAAACGCGGCACGAGCTGGAAGCAGAAACTCAAGCAGACCATCGACCGGCTTGTCATTACAGCGAAGGATTACGATGATTTTCTGCGGCTCATGCAGGAAGCTGGTTATGAAATCAAGACCGGCAAATATATCTCCTTTCGCGCTGAAGGACAGGAGCGGTTTACCCGGTCTAAAACCATCGGAGAGAACTACACCGAGGAACGCATCAAGGAGCGGATTGCCGGACGGACGCCGCGCAGAAACCGGAGGCAGACCGTGCCGAAGGGCATCTCTCTCATCGGAGATATTCAGGAGCGGATCAGACTTATCGACAGCAAGGGCTATGAGTATAAAGCCAAGCTCACGATCCTCAAGGAAGCGGCACGGACGCTCAACTATCTCACGGAAAACAACTTGCTCCAATACGCCGATCTTGAGAAGAAGGTCGAGGATGTTCACAGCTCCTATGACCGCACCGGCAAGGAACTGAAAGGCGTTGAAGCACGTCTGCGGGAAGTCCAGCCGCTTATCAAAAACATCTCCAACTACCAGCGCCTCAAGCCCGTATATGACGCATTCCAGAAGGCAAAAGATAAGCCGGGTTTCAAAGCAAAGCACGCAGCCGAGCTTGTGATCTTTGAGGCAGCGAGAAGCACATTACTTGCCATGCAGGGCGATGAAAAACTGCCGAGCTTGAAGACACTGCAAGCGCAACAGCAGCGACTTCTTGATGAGCAACAGCGGCTCTATGATGAACGTGCGAAGCTCAAAAAAGAAGTAAAGCAAATAGAGACGATCAAGTCTAATGTTGATACGTTTCTCGCTCCTTCTGCTGACCATGACCGTGATCATCTGCGCAGCACACAGCGCGAATAGTCCTTTCAAAAGCAGGGCATCTCCTGTTGACCGGAGATGCCCTGCATCCTTGAGAGAAGGTTCGAGAAATTGAAACTTTTTCTTTAATTTCTGCATCAACGGATTGCTTTTGAGAATGAAATCCAGTATAATATTATAAGCGATGTTGAATGCAAGCAAGCGAAAGGATGGTTGCCGTGCGCATAAGCTATAAGAAACTATGGATGCTTCTTCTGGAACGCGACATAAAGAAGGCTTCTCTACGACATGAAGTAGGGCTGTCTGCCGGAACATGGACAAAACTGAATAAGGGGGAAGAAGTGTCCCTCTCTATTTTGCTGCGCGTTTGTGATTACTTGAACTGTGACATCGGAGATATATGTGAGGCTGTGCGAACGGACAAAAACTGAGTCCGGTTTTTCGTACAGCTCTTTTTGTAGAATAGTAAGTGTGAAACTATAACTTTGGAGGTTGCTGAAATGGCTGAGAATAATACAAGCAATATCGGCTTCGAAAAACAAATCTGGGACGCGGCTTGCGTCCTGCGCGGAAACATCGACGCATCCGAATATAAGTCGGTCGTTCTCGGACTGATTTTCCTGAAATACATTTCAGATCGCTTTGAGGCAAAGTACAAGGAGCTGGTTGAAGAAGGCGATGGATTTGAAGAAGACCAGGACGAATACACTGCCGAAAACATCTTCTTTGTCCCTGAGAATGCACGATGGAGCGCGATTGCTGCTGCCGCTCACACGCCGGAAATTGGCACGGTGATTGATGATGCAATGCGCAGTATTGAGAAAGAAAACAAGCGTCTCAAAGATATTCTTCCTAAGAACTTCGCCCGTCCAGAGCTGGACAAGCGGCGTCTTGGTGAAGTGGTTGATCTCTTCACCAATATTCAGATGATCGAGCATGGAAACAGCAAGGACATTCTCGGTCGCACATACGAATATTGCCTCTCTAAGTTTGCTGAACAGGAAGGCAAACTTGCCGGTGAGTTCTATACTCCCTCTTGTGTCGTGCGTACCCTTGTTGAAGTATTGCAGCCGTTTAATGGACGTGTTTATGACCCGTGCTGCGGCTCTGGCGGTATGTTCGTTCAGTCCGCAAAGTTCATCGAAAATCACGGCGGCAACATCAACAAGATTTCCGTCTTTGGACAGGACTCCAACCCGACCACATGGAAGATGGCGCAGATGAATCTTGCCATTCGCGGTATTGAAGCCGACCTCGGCAAGTTTAATGCGGACACATTCTTTAACGATTGTCACCCACAGCTCAAAGCAGACTTCATTATGGCGAACCCTCCCTTCAATCTTTCCGGCTGGGGTGCAGATAAACTTGTTGATGATGTCCGTTGGCAGTATGGTACGCCTCCTGCTGGCAACGCAAACTTCGCGTGGTTGCAGCACATGATCTGGCATCTCGCTCCGAATGGACGTATTGGCATGGTGCTTGCAAATGGTTCGCTTTCCTCACAGTCCGGCGGTGAAGGCGAAATTCGCAAAAACATTATCAACGCTGATCTTGTGGACTGTATCGTTGCAATGCCGACGCAGCTATTCTACACGACGCAGATCCCGGTATCGCTCTGGTTCCTTGCAAAGAACAAGAAGCAGAAAGGCAAGACACTATTCATCGACGCACGGAAACTCGGCACTATGGTTACGCGGAAGCTGCGCGAACTGACGGATGAAGACATTAAGAAAATTGCCGACACCTACAACGCATTCGTTGAAGGAACGCTTGAAGATGAAAAGGGCTTCTGTGCTGTTGTTACAACGCAGGATATTGCAAAGCAAGATTACATTCTCACGCCGGGACGGTATGTTGGCATTGAGGAACAGGAAGATGACGGTGAGCCGTTTGAAGAAAAAATGGGGCGTCTGACTTCTGAACTATCTGAGCTTTTCACTAAGTCTCATGAGCTTGAGGCTCAGATCAAAGAACGACTGGGGGCGATTGGATATGACATCTGAGTGGCATGAGGTACCGTTACGAGAGCTGGTTGGGTATATTTCCAAAGGAATTGCTCCTTCGTATGCAGAAGAAGCATCCGAGTCAACCATTAGAGTTCTCAATCAAAAGTGCAATCGGAATTTCCGAATAAGCTATGGAGATTCAAGGTTGCATGATACCCGGAAAAAGAAAGTCCCTCCTGAACGATATGTCAAACCCGATGATATTCTGATCAATTCGACAGGCGCGGGAACCGCTGGGAGAATTGCGCAAATTGAAGATGTTCCGTCCGCAACTACAATAGACGGACACATGATCCTTATCCGTTCAAACGGAAAGGTAACGCAGAAGTTCCTTGGTTACGCTCTTAAAGCGCACCAATGGGAAGTCTTGCAGTTAGATGAAGGCTCTACGGGACAAACTGAACTAAACCGTGACCGCCTGTTAGATGAAATTATGATCAACTATCCCGTGTCACTTGACGAGCAGAACGCCATAGTAGGCACACTTGAATCTATTGATAGGAAGTTGATTGTAAACGAACAGCTAAACGATAATTTAGCGGCTTAGAGCTGAACGTCGGAGACGTCGATCTCGCCGGACATGAGCTTCGGCAGCAGGGTATCACGGATTTGGGACAGTGCTTTCGATTGAACATCGTTTGCTTCCATAGCCTCATACATTGGCGCAACCAGAGATTCAAACTCTTCAAGGGCTGATGCGGAGGGGATGACAACTTCCATCGCATTCAATATATCCGTTGTCATGCTTGGGACGGCGGATCCAGCATTCATTGATGCGAGGTCTTTTGCCTTGACAAAGTGATATACAAACTTCGCTACATTCGGAAGTTTCATTTCGGTGTAGAACATGGTGTCAACAGACCAAAACGGTTGATTGACATACATGACGTTGTTTAGAGTCCCTTTTCTTGGAATCAGAACTGATTCCTTATTATACAGAGGGCGCTCAACATAGCGCATTATCCCACCAGAGCCATAGACGGGATAGATACCATCAGCTAATTTCTTGTGGTCTTTACCGTATTTTACGGTTATGAGATCAGATAGATGTCCATGCGACCATGCAGGATCAGGGTTGTCAATGAACATTGAAGAGTAAATCGCCTGAGCCTGCTGCTGTAAATTATCGTTTACCGTCTAAATAACTCTCACCAGTGGCGAGAGTTTTACAAAAGGGACTGCCACTGAATGTCGTTCTCTTACCTCGAAAGGAGACACGACAATGACAGAACAACTCATCACGGAGATACAGCGAAAAATGCTGCCGTATCTCAACAACGAACAGCTCATGCACCTTCGGGATGCAATGGCTGAGACATTGGAAGGGGCAACGATTACCTATGATAGTGGCTCAATTCCAGCAGAAGAAACAGATGCAGTCGAAGCATTTATCACGGCAAAACGGATCGAAGGCTGCTCAGAGAAAACCCTGAGCTACTACCGGAAGACGATTGAGGCTCTGATTGCCAGAGTCGGAAAGGCTGTACAACAGATCACCACAGATGATTTGCGCCGCTATCTGACAAGCTATCAAATTCAGCGTAGGTCGAGCAAAGTGACCATAGACAACATCCGCCGGATCCTGTCCAGCTTCTTCTCATGGCTTGAAGATGAGGATTTCATTGTGAAAAGTCCGGTACGCCGGATTCACAAAGTCAAGACTGCAAAGGTGGTCAGGGACACCTACACCGATGAAGTATTAGAACTGATGCGTGACAACTGCACAACGGCACGAGACTTGGCGATGATTGATCTTCTGGCTTCGTCCGGAATGCGTGTTGGAGAACTGGTCACGCTAAACCGCGAAGACATCAACTTTAACGAGCGCGAATGCGTTGTTATCGGCAAGGGTAATAAAGAACGATTGGTCTACTTCGACGCAAGGACGAAGATCCACCTTCAAAACTACCTTGAGGGCAGAACGGATGAAAACCCGGCATTGTTTGTTTCCCTGAAAGCTCCCTTTGACCGATTGATGATCGGCGGAGTGGAGACACGCCTTCGGGAACTGGGAAAGCGTCTGAATATCCCGAAGGTTCACCCTCACAAGTTCAGGCGTACACTGGCTACTACTGCCATAGACAAAGGAATGCCCATAGAGCAAGTCCAGCAGCTCTTAGGGCATCAGAAAATCGACACCACCATGCACTACGCGATGGTGAAGCAACAGAATGTGAAGCTGGCACACAGAAAATACATCGGATAGGATGGTGTACCGCATGACAGAATGGATTGAGTGTACTCTTGATAAATTAGGAGAAATAGTTGGTGGGGCAACCCCATCTACAAAATGTGAAGACTACTTCGGAGGCAGTATTCCGTGGATAACGCCCAAAGACCTATCTTCTTTCAAAGGAAGATACATAACCAGCGGGGAAAGAAATATAACCGAAAAGGGACTTGCGTCATGTTCTGCACAAATGATGCCGAAAGATGCTGTTCTCTTCACATCACGCGCTCCCATTGGTTACGTCGCAATCGCTTCTCAAAGTGTTTGTACCAATCAGGGATTCAAGAGTATTGTCGTAAATGAAAAAGCTGATCCGCTATTTGTTTACTACCTTTTGAAGTACAACAAGGACGCTATCGAAGCGATGGGAAGCGGAACCACCTTTAAGGAAGTATCAGGAAAAACGATGAGGGCTGTTAAGGTACGCATTCCCTTAGATGTCAGCTATCAAAAACGAATTGCTGCTGTGCTGGATAGCCTTGATACCAAAATTGAAAACAACGAAAGGATAAACGATAATTTAGAGCAGCAAGCACAGTCCTATTTTCAAGAATTATTTGTTGATAATGCCAGTCCAGAATGGACTACCGGAACAATTAGCGATCTTGGTACTGTTGTTGGAGGCAGTACACCTTCAAAAGCTAAACCTGAGTATTACACGGAGTCCGGTATAGCATGGATAACTCCGAAAGATTTATCTATCAACAAGTCGAAGTTCGTTTCTCATGGTGAGAATGACATAACTGAACTTGGCTTGAGAAATAGCAGCGCATCACTCATGCCCGAAGGGACAGTATTGTTCTCATCTCGTGCGCCAATAGGTTATATTGCTATCGCCGCTGGTGAAGTAACAACAAATCAAGGTTTCAAATCGGTTGTGCCTAAGCCGGAAATTGGAACACCATTTGTTTACTTCTTTTTGAAAAACACTCTCCCGGTCATTGAAGGCATGGCATCCGGGTCAACATTCAAAGAAGTATCTGGCAGCACTATGAAAAATGTCTCGGCGGTTATTCCTGACGCTGAAACTCTTGCCAAATTCAGCGACTTTTGCGCTCCCATCTTTGCGCAGCAACGTATTTTGGAAGAGCAGAATCAATCGCTTGCGACATTGAGAGATAATTTGCTGCCCAAGCTCATGTCCGGCGAGATCGATGTCTCTGCCGTCCAGCTCTAAGCCGCTAAATTATCGTTTACGTTAGGAGGGATGAGATGAAATACTGCTTTTACTACGATGAGTCTGAGCATAGCAGGGTCATCAATCTCTCAACCGTTACTGGTGAGACATATTATGATGGTTTTCTGGCAGCTATTATCGGGTGGCGTAGCGATCACGAAACAGCTTTTGAACAGCGTTATCATGCTTTTGAAGAAAAATACGCTGATAGGAAGAAAAAAGGAGAGCTGAAAAGCGGAACGATAAAGCCGAAGCAGTTAGTTCGTGGATTTGCCTCTCTCAACGAAGCAAATGTAAAGCTGCTTGGAGATTTCTTCTCCATCTTTGATGAGAACAGCTATATCTATCTGTTCTGTGCAAGCAAAATCGAATACGTTATCACCCAGATTTTCAAAGGCTATCGCAATAGCGTCTTCTTTGATATGGACGCTGCACGCTACTCAATAGTCAAAGCGATAGTTACATACCGACCCACAGAAGTAATTGAAAGCCTGTATAAAAGTCCAGCGGAGTTTGTAGCTGCGTTAATGACATTCTTGACGAACCGGATTAGGCGTAACAAAGAAAACCGCGAATTGAAGGCGCAGGAAAACACGGCATTTGAAGCCGTCCTTTATGTCCTGAATAACGTCGATGTTCCGCAGTCCCTCACTTGGGACTACCATTCGCAGTTTGTCGGGTTTGGAAATTTCCTGAGCAGCAAGGGCATTCTTGATTATTCAGTCTTGCTTGACAAGGAAGGTGAAGCAGGAGCCGAAAGCAAAACTCTCATTGCCGCGAAAGAAGCCAGTTTGAAGAATTGCGAAGAGGCAGACTCGATAGACCACTTTGGAATTAGAATGGCTGATATGCTGGTGGGAATTATCGGCAAACTGATGAAATCGCTATACCATTCCTTGACACCGACGCAGGACAGTCCCCGCATTGCGAAGACTCTTCTTAGCAAAGAATGGTTCAGACTAACCGATGGGCAGTTACAGCTATACAAGCAGCTTTATCATATCGTGTTCGAGATCAACAATGATTGGTATAAGGTCTATGCCGGTAATTATTCAGATGACCTTGTTAGCTTTTTGGGACTGCTGGATTTCATGAATCATTTCAATTCAGCTAAAGACATTGAACAAGACTTTGATATGCAACCGGAGTATTGTAATAGCTGCATCTGCCAAAGACTTGAAACCCATTTTGAGCAGATGAAAAACAAGCTGCCTGTTGAGCCGGTGAAAGATCAAGAAAAGGATTTTTTTAGGAATCGACGCGGCGCAAAAGTTTATCACGATGTAGACAGACAACCCATTCTGGAACTCACCAAAGGAAAAAACGCCTTTGTAGTTCTTTCTGTCGGTATTGCAAAGGGCGGCATCCCATTAGTCACTGTTGAGGCATCACCTGAAAATCTATGTTATAGGCTGCCTGTACAGTTGAACGAATGGGCAATGACGCTGGTTTCAATGGCAAATACAGGAGAAGATTTATTTCCTGCTGAGGTAATCTTCACAAAAGCTGAAAACCGCATCTATGCGGATATTATGTAGAGGGAGTTGAGTACAAATGTCGGGCTATTTTACCGAATCAAATTATGAGAATGCCGTCTTGCAGCTTCTCAATGAGGATCTTGGATATACCTATGTCTATGGACCAGATGTGGAGCGCGATTATCACTCTCCGCTTTATGAGGATGTCCTGCTGCCCTCTTTGCAACGAATCAACAAAAACTTGCCAATGGATGCTCTGACGGAGGCAATCTATAAACTCAAGAACTTTGAAACCGGAACGCTCTTGCAGAAGAACATGGTCTTTATGGACTACCTCCAAAATGGTGTCCCTGTAAAATACTTTGACAAAGGTGAAGAACGCTCTACCCTTGTCTACCTTGTAGACTTCAAAAATCCTGCCAGTAACGAGTTCACAGTTGCGAATCAATGGACTTTCATTGAAAACTCCGAAAAAAGACCAGATGTGATTCTCTTTGTCAATGGTCTCCCACTCGTCATTGTGGAGTTGAAGTCTCCGTCCCGCGAAGAAACCGATGCTTCCGCAGCATACCGCCAGCTCCGGAACTATATGTATGAGATCCCCTCTATGTTCATTTATAATGCGGTATGTGTCATGAGCGACTTGACCACTTCAAAGGCTGGTACAATCACGTCCGGCGAAGACCGCTTTATGGAGTGGAAAACAACAGACGGCAGCTATGAGAATACTCAACACGCATCATTTGACACATTCTTTGTAGGACTGTTTGAGAAGACCCGCTTCCTTGACATCGTGAAAAACTTCATCTGCTTTAATGTGGATGGACAGAATACTTTCAAGATACTCGCCGGGTATCATCAGTATTTCGCAGTCAAAAAGGCGATTGAGTCTACAAAACACGCAACCGTGACGGACGGTAAGGGTGGCGTCTTCTGGCATACACAGGGCAGCGGAAAATCGTTGTCTATGGTCTTCTATGCTCATTATCTGCAAGAAGCGTTAGAAAGCCCCACTATCGTTGTCATTACCGACCGTAACGATCTGGACGACCAGCTTTACGGACAATTCGCCCGCTGCAAGGACTTCCTCCGGCAAACGCCGCAGCACGCTGAGAGCCGCAAGAATCTGAAAGAACTGCTTGCAAACAGACAGGCAAACGGCATAATCTTCACGACCATGCAGAAGTTTGAAGAAAGCAACGAAGCTCTTTCGGAACGCCGGAACATTATCGTGATGGCTGATGAAGCGCATCGTGGGCAATATGGTCTCAATGAGAAGGTTGTGGTCAAGCAGAAGGACAACGGCGAAGTCGAGGCGAAAACCGTTATCGGCACTGCCCGCATTATAAGAGACACGCTTCCTAATGCGACCTACATTGGATTCACCGGAACACCGATCTCCACAAAAGACCGCAGTACACGAGAGGTCTTCGGTGATTACATCGACATCTATGATATGACTCAGGCAGTTGAAGATGGCGCGACCAGACCCGTCTACTACGAGAGCCGTGTGATTCACCTGAAACTCGACGAGAACACCCTCCATCTGATCGATAATGAGTATGACATTATGGCTGACAACGCCGATCCATATGTCATTGAAAAGAGCAAAAAGGAACTCGGTCAGATGGAAGCAATCCTCGGTGCCGACCAGACGATCAATTCCTTGGTAAATGACATTCTTGATCATTACGAGAATTACCGTGAGAATATCCTGACCGGCAAGGCGATGATCGTTGCTTATTCGCGTCCCATAGCAATGAAGATTTATAAGCGCATTCTTGAGCTACGCCCAGCGTGGACGGAAAAGATTGCAGTGGTCATGACGCAAGGCAATAACGATCCCGAAGAATGGCGTGAGATTATCGGCAACAAAGCTCATAAGGACGATATGGCGCGGAAATTCAAAGACAACAACTCTCCGCTGAAAATCGCCATCGTCGTGGATATGTGGCTGACCGGCTTTGATGTTCCCTCCCTTGCTACGATGTATGTCTATAAGCCGATGGCTGGACACAACCTGATGCAAGCTATCGCTCGCGTCAATCGTGTCTTCAAAGATAAAGAAGGCGGTTTGGTTGTCGATTACGTCGGTATTGCGGCTGCACTGAAACAGGCAATGAACGACTATACTGCCAGAGACAAGAAGAACTATGGTGATACAGATGTAAGCAAGGCTGCATATCCGAAGTTCCTTGAAAAGCTCTCTATTTGCAGAGATTTGTTCCACGGATTCAGTTATGAGAAATTCATGACCGGAAGCGACCTCGACAGGGCAAAGCTCATCAGCGGCGGTGTGAACTTCATACTCGGCAAAAGTGTTGCAGAGTACGAGCTTCCCGACAATGAGAAGACACAGAATGTGTTCATCAAAGAAGCCCTGCTTCTCAAGCAGGCACTTTCGCTGTGCAGCAGCTTGGTAGACGAGCAAACCCGCATGGAGGCGGCTTTCTTCGAGTCCGTAAGAACAATGACCGTGCGCTTGGTTTCAGGCGGTACCGGAAAGAAGTTTACGCTTCCGGAAGTAAATGAGCGCATTAACGAGCTTTTGAAGCACAGCATCAAGAGCGAAGGCGTTATCAACCTCTTTTCTGATGTCCAGACTGAGTTTTCGCTGTTCGATCCGAAGTTTCTTGAAGAAGTGGCAAACATGAAGGAGAAGAATCTTGCAGTCGAACTCCTGAAAAAACTGATTTCCGAACAGGTCTCTGTTTACCGTCGAACAAATATCGTCAAGTCTGAAAAGTTCTCCGAAATCATTCAGAGCGCGATGAACCGCTATTTGAACGGAATGCTCACCAACGAGGAAGTTATTCAAGAATTACTCAAGCTGGCGAAAGACATTGCCGCTGCTGCCGCCGAGGGTGAAAAACTCGGATTGACAGCGGACGAGCTTGCTTTCTATGATGCTCTCACGAAGCCGCAAGCAATAAAGGACTTTTACGAGCATGATGAGCTTATTGCTATCACGAAAGAACTGACAGATTTGCTTCGCAAAAACCAGACAATAGACTGGCAAAAGAAAGAGAGCGCAAGAGCAGGAATGCGCCGCCTTGTCAAAAGGCTGCTGAAAAAACACAAATATCCGCCTGAGGGTATGGATGATGCTGTCCAGACTGTCATGAGCCAGTGTGAGATGTGGACGGACAATGTAATGACCGCTTAACTCCCCTACGAGAAAGGAGTAGATCATGGGCAATTCAGTCATGTTGAATGGCGTCGAATATGCCGGAGAGCAGATTGCCTACAAAGACAGCACCTATGAGCTTGTGTCAAAGGTCGCTTATCTGATCGGCGTCCCGCTCCGTATTTTTCAAAATGAACACGAGCCGCCGAAGATAGAGATATACGACCGGCTTGAACAGGATAAAAATGCCCGCATCATCCGAAATCTATGTATCATCCGCACCGCCATTGAGCGCAATTACCGGAAAATAAATGACATCATGCGGATGGAATACCGTGGGCTTCTTTCGATGCCTGAGATCCTTCCAATGTCCAGTATGCAGCAGCTTTCAAATGACGGAATCAGCTTTATCAAAAAGTCGAGTACAAAGCTCTGCCACCACATTATCGAGATCAACCGGCTGATTTCAGACCGCATTAACAACTGCAAAAGCCTCTTTCCAATCTGGATTAACTGGACGTACATAAAAGAGCTGTTCATTATGCCAAACGGCTTGACAGAGGACGGAACGAAAGATGCTGCGGACATCTATTACGCAAGTCTCTCCTACTACCCCTATCAAATGTACATCAACTGGGTACCGATGGACGAGGGTAATATCCTCTATAATGACAAGAAGTTTGCTACCCTGCTTTATCAATGGCATTGCGACGCCTTCACGGAATACAGTAAAGTCTCCGATGCAGGGGCTTTTGTAAAAAACAATATCTACGACTTCATAGATGACAGTGAGAAGACCGTATTGGTAGTGGACTGCGAAAACTCTGACCCGTACAAGCTGTGCGCCATGCTCAAAAATCTTGACTATGAGGTCATGCAAAAAATTACGGCGATCATTCTCTTTGACGACGTGCATACCGCTACGGCGTGGCGGATTCTTGAAAACTACACCCGCATTCCCGTTGAACATATCATGATTGAGCGGATTAAGCAGAACAAATCACTGGTAGACATCAAGCTCACCGCAAGAGCCTGTCAGGAACACTACCAGAAGCAAGTGGATTCCTTCGTCATTGTCTCAAGCGATTCCGACTACTGGGGGCTTATCTCTTCCTTGCCGGATGCCAGATTTCTTGTCATGATTGAGCGGGAAAAATGCGGACCGGATATGAAGGCAGCACTTGCAGAATCCGGGATATTCTACTGTTATCTGGATGACTTCTACTCCGGCAACAGCGAGGACATCAAGAAAAACGCACTGTTCAAGGAGATGTACCGCTGGATTGACAACTCCGTTCACCTGAATGTCAACGATATGTTTGATGCAGCTCTGCGAAACACGAGGATCGAAATGTCTCCCGCAGAGCGGCGGCAGTTCTATGAGAAACACATCAGGCACATGACGCTGACTATCGACGAGAACGGAAACGTCAGCATTGAGCTGAAACGTGGATAGCCTTGGTTTCTGTTCCGGGAGGAATGTGGATGGACAACAGATTCTATTTTGGATTCAATACAGCAGAAGAACGGAAAAAACGCAGAAAAGCAGAGCTGTACTCCATGAGTGAGCAAGTCAGCACCTTCTTTTGGGACGAAGCCCCGCAGCATGGATTGGAAATGCGTGAGGGGCAGCAGGATATGTCCTTTGAGATTGTGGACGCCCTCATAAACGATCAACACTTTGCGATTGAAGCTGGTGTCGGCATTGGAAAGTCCTTTGGCTATCTTGTGCCGGTGCTGCTGTACAGCAAGCGCATGAACAAACCAGTTATCATCGCAACCTCGACCATTGCGCTTCAAGAACAGCTCTGGCGCGATGTCCACGCGGTAATGCCCCTTCTTGGGCTGAACAGAGATGTCATCCTCGCAAAAGGACAGACCCATTATCTCTGCAACAAACGCGCAGATGAGTATATGTGTGACCCGAAGGCTGACCTACCGGACGCGCTCAAAGAAGGAATCCAGCAGGGGTATGAGGAACGCAAGGATTTCCCGGAGGTTTTGCCGCAAGGCATCTGGGACAAGGTAAATGTGCAGCGGTTCAGCATGAAGAATTGTGGCTTCTGTGAAAAGAAGTGCAAGTATTACAAAGTCCGCGCAGCATTAAAGTTTACGGATGGAGTGGTACTGTGCAATCAGGATTTTCTAACCCAGCATCTGATGAAACTCCGGCGCGGTCAGGAAGGGCTGATTAACGCCGCCGCTGATCTGCTTGTCGTGGATGAAGCACACAACTTGGATGATAAGGTGCGGAGTGCCACAACGGAGCGTTTCGGGCAAGGTATGCTCTTTGGAATGATCAAGAGCGCATTCTATGAGCTGCGATCCTTTGACCAGAGCAGTGTGGCAGGTGAAAAGCGAGAGGCAGAGAGCGCAATCATCGCCTTCTATAACTGCCTGAAAGCACAAGTCCAAAAGCAGATCAACGAGGCAGAGCAGGATATGCGCTACGCTGACCGCTTTTTCTTCGACAACAATGGCAGTGCGATTGAACTGCTTACCGAGATGAACGCCGCCATACACAACCTTTCGTCCAGCATTCAGATTTATTCCAGCATGGATTTCAGAAACAACCGTTCCTTTGCTGCCTCTGATGATCTGGATGCCGTCAGCGAGTCCCTTTCAGAGCTTCTTGACCAGATAGACGATATGCTGATCTGGATTGAGCAGCACGGCAGCAACACGGAACTTGTCTATTGCCCTAAAAAAACAAGGGAAATTGTGAGCCGCCTATACTTCAATGGTGATGAAAGAACCATCTTGACCTCTGCCACACTGACGAACGCCACGAGCGGGTCTCTGGAAGAACAATATTCTTACTTTATCAGCAATACCGGCTTTCCCGCTGGTGATCGCGGCTGCTTATCCGAGCCAAAGCCTTCCCCATATCCATACGATGAACACGCCATGATCTACTATTGCGACGATCTCCCGCACCCGACCA
>ERZ808054.420-NODE-420-length-41792-cov-5.478845_pt1 | contig 41792 bp, 33 predicted proteins | sample MGYA00380201_ERZ808054 | MGnify/ENA primary metagenome ERZ808054 (study PRJEB31490, sample SAMN06133419) | mouse gut metagenome | isolation source: Z5_2 | host: mice | place: China: Chengdu | collected 2015-05 ...
ACGGGTTTTCCTGTCTGCCGGAACAGATTTTCTCATAGTAATCATCAATCCGGCGGTCACTTCTGGTCTGCTTTTCATTGTATCGGGCAAGTGCTTCATCAAATAATTCGTGGTATACGTCACTTTCATCAATGACAGAGATTTTCTCACAGTCTGCCCCTGCCTGTTCCAATCGAGGTTTGATTGTGTCAGCAAGCCCGTCCTCCGCACTCTGATAGATTACACGCAAAGGCTCGGTAAGTTTCATTTCACTATAAAAAGCAAAGAACATATTGCAAATTCTGTTCAGTCTGGTAACATGGAATAAAAAAGAAAAAATTCTCCTAACCAACCTCTGTTGGTCACGACTATATTAGCGTAACGGTCATGATTGGAACGAAAAAGGTGCATAATGAATACAAACGAAACACTCACATTGCTTGAGGACAGAAATTTTCTCGATAAGATATACCAGTTTTCTTATCACAGATGCAATACATCTGTTGAGGCGGAGGATCTGTGTTCGGATATCATTCTCGCGGTGATATCAGCCATACGCAAACAGGAGCATATTGACAATTTTTATGCATTTGTCTGGACGATCGCCCACAGGGTTTACGCGGATCACTGCCGGAGGCGGAACGCTGAGCGGCAGGTGTATGGCGTTGAGGACAGTACTTTGGGATCGGGATCAAAAGAAAATGAGATAGACGCCCTGATCGAGGAGGCGTATGAGCGAAAACAGGTTGACAGGATCTTTGAGGAGATTGCGTTTTTGTCAAGGATATACCGCGAGGTGATGGTCCTGTTTTACATTGACGAGGTGCGGGTAAAGGATATCGCCCGGAGGCTGGGCATCAGCGAGACGACTGTAAAGCAGCGTTTGTTTTCTGCACGAAATTCAATAAGAAAAGAGGTTGAAACCATGAGTGAGAGAAAATATGTTCTAAAGCCTGTCAGACTGATATTCACAGGAACCGGCGATCCATGTGGCAATGATCCCCGCACAAAAGCAGAGAGAATGCTTTCCCAGAATCTGATCTATCTGTGCAAAGACAAACCCAGGTCAGCCAAAGAGCTCTCGGAGAAACTGTGCATCCCCATGCCGTATATTGAGGAGGAATTGAATATCCAGTGCCGCGGCGAAAATGGGAGGTACGGCATGCTCCGCAAGCTCGAAAACGGAAAATATGCAGTCAATATCCATCTGGTCGACTATGATGAGTACGATCAGGCGAACAAGATTTATGAAAAGCATCTTTCCGAGTGCTGCCAGGTGATCAAGGACGTGCTGAGACGGAATGAGAAAAAGATCCTGTCCTTCCCGTATCTGAGCAGCCAGACCGACCTGCGGTTCATCATGTGGACTCTGAACTTAAATATCATCTGGGATCTGGGAGCAAGGGTCAATAAAGTCATTGCAGAAAAATATTTTGCTGATGTGACGCCTGTAAAGAGAGATTTTTCCTGTGTTGCCGTGGCATACACGGATGAGCAGGTGCTGGATATGGGGTTTTATGGCTGTGACGGCACGGATGCAGTTTCTGTCGGCGGTTATCGGTATGTTTTCGTCTCGAATGTTTACGGTAAGCATCTCGATAAACATTTCCACTGTGGACACAATCTGGCGCAGGATCAGAAACTTCTGATGGTACTGCGGGCGATCGGCGGGCTTTGTGTTGACGAACTGTCCGAAACGGATAAGGAGATCGCGGCGAAAGCGCTGGAGTGCGGGTATCTGCGCAAGAACGGAAATATCCTGGAACCGAAGATCATTGTGACCGAGCAAAAGAACAAAATGGATTTTTATGACCTTGTTCATGATTTCGTTGATGGGATGGGCACTGTGATCGAGGAGACTGCGGCAGAGCTGTCCGCGTTCATGCGCAGCCATATCCCTGCTCATCTGATGAATGAATATCAGATTTATACAGGACTGATCGCGGGTATGCGGCTGCAGGCAAAGATGATCGATGCATGCATCAGCGAAGGTCTGCTCTCGGAACCTGAAAACAGGATCGGCGCGGAAGGTGTGCTGATGGTCGTAGAAAAGTAAAAACACACAGCGTTGTGCGCATAAAAAGCACCTGGGAGATCCCGGGTGCTTTTTATGCGCACGGCACTCCGGGGAAGCATGTCAGCAGAAGCTGACGGGTAGAAGGTCGTTCCACTGTTTGATCACACACGGGCATCCGGACGAAAAAACATATTGTGTCGGTGCATGAAGTATGATATCCTACCAGTGACGGTCAATGTGTTTCGGCAATCTGGTGACTGCTGTTTCATCCAGTTCACCATGAAAGCGTTATACAGGGTGAAAATGACAATTATAATACGGTCTGGAGGAATGGGGCTTGACACAGCAACGATACAATGACACAGAGCGGTTGATTTCAGACATGGATCAACTGCAGTTGACGAATGAAACGGAAGTTATGATTTATCGTGAAGATCGGCATCATGAGGAAATCGTTGTCGATCTGGGAGGACAGAAAGAACAGTTTGAGGAACTGAAAACATTGATTGCGTTTCAGGATCACCTATTTTGGTGTGTGTGAGAACACAGAATTTGATGTTGTTTTTCAAGTGGCAGATGGTGATCTGATCCTGAGAAGTTTTGGCACGATAAAGGATATCGCGTCGGATTGGTATAAGACAGACGCAGGGTATCGATAATAAGTAATTGATAATAAGTATTAATAGGAATTGCTTTGGGAGGAAGTTATGGATTTTTTTGATTTGCTGACAATGGTAGGCGGTCTGGCGCTGTTTCTGTACGGGATGCACCTGCTCAGCGAGGGGCTTGAGAAGCTCTCCGGCGGGCGTCTTGAGCGGGTTTTGGAGAACCTGACGAACAACAGGATCAAGGCGGTGCTCCTGGGCGCAGGGGTGACGGCGGTGATCCAGTCCTCGTCGGCGACCACGGTCATGGTTGTCGGTTTTGTCAACTCGGGGATCATGAAGCTGTCGCAGGCGATCGGTATCATCATGGGCGCCAATGTCGGAACGACGATCACCTCATGGCTGCTGAGCCTCACAGGGATCGAGAGCGACAATTTTCTGCTCCAGCTCGTCAAACCGACATCGTTCTCGCCGGTGCTTGCGGTGATCGGCGTGATCTTTATATTGAAAAACGGCAAAAAGCGCGATCTCGGTTCGATCCTGGTCGGCTTTGCCATTCTGATGACGGGCATGGATACGATGTCCTCGGCGATGAAGCCGCTAAGTCAGGTTCCGTGGTTTACGGGGCTTTTCACGATGTTTACCAACCCGGTGCTCGGTCTGCTCGTGGGTGCGCTGCTCACGGCGGTGATCCAGTCTTCCTCGGCGTCTGTCGGTATTCTGCAGGCGCTGTGCGCGACGGGGAGTATCAGCTATGCGGCGGCTGTGCCGATCATTCTCGGTCAGAATATCGGCACCTGTGTCACGGCGATGATGTCCGGAGTCGGCGCGAGCAAGAATGCGAGGCGCGCGTCCATCGTCCATCTGCTGTTCAATGTGATCGGCACGGCTATTTTCCTGATCGTGTTCTATGTGCTGCACGCGTTTGTCGATTTTGCGTTCATGGAGAATGCGGCGGACAGCGCCGGGATCGCGCTGGTGCACACCGGATTTAACGTGGTCGCGACCCTGATCCTGCTCCCGTTTGCGGATTATCTCGAAAAACTGTCGTTTATCCTCATCAGGCGCGACGATGAGGAGGAGCGGCAGGCGATGGAAAGCGAGCTTTTTGCCAAGATGGACGAGCGCTTCCTGAACACGCCGTCCTTTGCGCTTGAGCAGGCGTACTCATACACGCTCAAGATGGCTGAGCTCACCAGCGAATCCCTGGGCAAGGCGACGTACAACCTGTTTGACTACGACAAGAAGACTGCGGCGGAGGTCGAGCAGATGGAGAATCTCGTCGACCGCTATGACGACGAGATCAGCGGTTATCTGGTCAAGCTTGCGAGCAGGAATCTGAGCGAGCAGGATTCGCGCAAGCTCAATATGCTCCAGCACAGCGTGGGGGATCTCGAGCGGATCGCGGACCATGCGATGAACCTCGTGGACTGTGCCAGGGCGATGAACAAGAAGGAACAGTCCTTTTCGGACAAGGCGACGGAGGAGCTGAAAGTGTTCTCGCAGGCGGTCAGGGATATCGTGAGCGCATCTGTGGCTGTCTTTGAGTCGGGGGATGAGGCGGCGGCGAGGCTCATAGAACCGTTTGAGGAGACGATCGATATCCTGCAGAAAGAGATGAAGAAACGGCACATGAAACGTCTGAGGAAAGGAAAGTGCACGGCGGAGATGGGCTTTGTCCTCTCGGATATCACCAACAATTTTGAGCGGATCGCAGACCACTGCTCGAATCTGGCGATCAATGTCATGCAGCTGGGCGAGGACGACACGCACGCGCACGAGTATGTCGACAGTATTGAGAAGGGCGAGGGAACGGAGTTTGACAGGGCTATGCAGGAACATCTGAGACGCTATGAGCTTCCCGGAAAGGCGGCAAAGTAGGCAGAAGACCTCCTTCCAGTGCGCTCCGGCGCACAAAATATGCGTCAAATAGGACTGAAAAACGTGAATTATAACAACAAATTTTAGTAAATTGCACAAAATTTTCTGTGACTGCATTTTTTTGTTGTGCTGGAAAAAAAATTAAATTATAATATATTCGTTGAGTTTAGTGCGCTACAGTGTTAAATCAATTTCTATAAAAACAGATGTTCAAATCTATTTCAAATCGAAGGAGGAATAAAAGATGTCTTATGTAGATGAGGTATTGGAGCTTGTAAAGAAAAAGAATGCAAGCGAGCCTGAATTTATCCAGGCTGTGACAGAGGTTCTGAATTCGCTCAGACCGGTTGTGGAGGCGAATGAGGAGCTTTACAGGAAGAACGCGATCCTCGAGAGGATCACGGAGCCGGATCGCCAGTTCATGTTCCGCGTGCCGTGGGTGGACGACAAGGGACAGGTGCAGGTGAACAGAGGTTTCCGCGTGCAGTTCAACAATGCGATCGGACCTTACAAGGGCGGGCTTCGTCTGCATCCTTCTGTAAATTTAGGCATTATCAAGTTCTTAGGTTTCGAGCAGATCTTCAAGAACTCGCTCACAAGCCTTCCGATCGGCGGCGGCAAGGGTGGTTCTGACTTTGACCCGAAGGGCAAGTCCGACAGGGAGATCATGGCATTCTGCCAGAGCTTTATGACGGAGCTGTCAAAATATATTGGCGCCGATGTCGATGTTCCTGCCGGCGATATCGGTACAGGTGCCAGGGAGATCGGCTTTATGTTCGGTCAGTACAAGAGGATCAGGGGCACATTTGAGGGCGTTCTCACAGGCAAGGGGCTTACATACGGCGGTTCCCTGGCGCGCACCGAGGCGACAGGTTACGGTCTGCTCTATTTGACAGAGGAGCTGATCAAGTGCCACGGAGAGTCCATGGAAGGCAAGACCGTCGTTGTGTCAGGTGCGGGCAATGTTGCGATCTACGCGACACAGAAGGCACAGCAGATGGGCGCAAAGGTTGTCACCTGCTCTGACTCCACAGGCTGGATCTATGATCCCGAGGGGATCGATGTGGCGCTTCTCAGGGAAGTGAAGGAAGTTAAGAGGGCGAGACTGACGGAGTACGCGGCGGCAAGACCGAGCGCAGAGTACCATGAAGTGAGTGCGGCGGACAGGAGCGGCGCAGGCGTATGGCAGATCAAGTGTGACATCGCACTTCCGTGCGCGACACAGAACGAGCTTCTGCTCGAAGATGCAAAACAGCTCGTGGCAAACGGCTGCAAGTGTGTGTGCGAGGGCGCGAACATGCCCACGACGATCGAGGCTACCGAGTACTTACAGCAGAACGGTGTGTGGTTTGTCGGCGGCAAGGCTGCAAACGCAGGCGGCGTTGCGACTTCTGCGCTGGAGATGTCCCAGAACAGCGAGCGACTGAGCTGGAGCTTCGAGGAGGTTGACGCGAAGTTAAAGAACATCATGGTGAACATCTATCACAATATCGACGATGCGGCAAAGAGATACGGCATGGAAGGCAACTATGTGGCAGGTGCCAATATCGCAGGCTTTGAGAAGGTTGTCAACGCGATGCTCGCGCAGGGCGTGTGCTGATTTTTGGTATCCATCATAGCAGGTATTGTTGTTTATTATATCTGCAAATGGCTAGATGAAGACGACAGCGGCAATTAGCCTAAAGAAAACCCTTGGGTCTGACCACCCAAGGGTTTTCGCTTTGTGCACCAACATGGAACACTGATCGCTTTTGCATAATGGCATATAGCATATGCGGATTCTGATTGCAATATACTATTATTTTTTAATATCTTTGTTCCCCATAAATCCAGGCAGATATCATTTTATGCAGTTTCGGAAGATTTCTCGAAACGATCAAAAATTGTTCTGCCCTGATGAAGGTGGTAGAAGACTATATTTTATCAGGTTTTAGAAAGTTTCAAAAGTTGTAAACTGGTGAATTACCACATACAGGGATAATGTTCATTTGACTTTATGCATCTTTGTCTCGGTTTTCCGCCTCTACCATAAATACTTCCTCGATCGTTACCCCAAACACTTTGGCTATATTCCATGCCAAGACTAAAGAGGGATTGTACTTGCCCTTCTCAAGATTTCCGATTGTCTCACGGCGTACACCTACTTTTGAAGCTAGTTCCTCCTGCTTCATATCAAATCGTGCTCTGTACTCTTTTATTCTGTTTTTAATCATTGCCGGCATGTAACCTCTCTCTGATTTCCATAATAAAAGTTGAAAAAGCAAAAAAGGCTATTGATACGCCAAATCCTAATGCTGTTCCGGCGGCTAAGGGATTGCCGCTAAGATTGAACTGTGACAATATCAGGGTTGCGGATGTAGTGATCAGGAGGTTTGATGCAAACGCAAGAGTAGCGCATTTTCTCATGTTTTCGACAAACATTTCATCAGGATTTACCCAGAAATATTCAAAGAACAGGGCAAATGCAAAGAAAGATAGGAATAGGTGCTCATCGCCCGATATACCCAAAAATCCTAACAGAGAAAGAAAACCTATACAGCCATACCAATTTTTCATTGTGTTACTCCTTTTTTTTGTGTGGTAAATTTCGCTCTTTATGTTATAAATATACCACATTCTTTTTGAAGTGTCAATATTGATTGATATGTTTTGGTTTTGCAAACTGATAGAACGTTACGGACAGGGCGTGGCAGCAGATGGAGAACATGCGGGACGCGGGGCGAGTAGGGGAGAAAATCTTTCCCCTGCTCGATCGCGTATTTATGACCCGGCGCGCTCTGCGACAAACTGCTCCACCAGGCGTTGTACATTGGCGATGCAGGAACCGCACACGGTTCCTGCGCCGGTTCTTTCCTGGACTTCCTCCAGGGTAGCGGCTCCGTTGTCAACGGCGTCTTTGATCATGCCGCTGGTGACACTCTGGCAGAAGCAGATCACTTCGTCAAGATTCATATGTCAGCACCTTCCTTTCGGTAATAGTATGTGCAGGGCGGAGAAAAATTATGTAAGTTTTCGAGTGTCCGCATTCCCTCGCCGACTGACAACTGAACAAAAAGGAAAAATATGGCAATTATTAAATAAATTTTAATAATTGCCATATTTTTGTGGAATTTTTAAAAGAATAAGAATATATGTTCGCAAAAATTAAATAAAATTTGTAAAAACAAGACAAAAAATCGGGGAATAAAGAGAAAAAAAGCGGACAATTTTGGACAAATGAACGAAAAGGAATTAATTATTAAAAAAAGTTTGATTATATGTTGCAATCACAAAGGAAATGTAATATGATATAGGCACAGACAAACAGTACACTTGTGAGCGGAGAAAGGATAAAAAAGTGTACATATCGAACAATACAAAAGAAGATAAGGAGGTATAGAAGACTTGAAATCCAAAAAAAGAAACAAATATGCATATCTGTATATTGCGCCATTTTTTATAGTTTTTTTAGTATTTAACCTGTTCCCTATCCTGTACTCATTCGTGTTGAGCTTCTGCAGTATGGATCTGCTGTCGGGTAAACTGACATTTGTGGGGATGGAGAATTATGTCCGACTGATCGAATCCGGGTACTTTTTCCGATCCATCGGCAACACGCTGCTGATCTGGATCATGTCGATCATACCGCAGCTGTCCATCGCGTTTATCTTGTCGCTGATCCTGAGCAATAAGTGGTTTCGCGGCAAGATGGTGCTGCGCAACCTGTACTACTTCCCGAATCTGGTGACGCCTGTCACCATAGGGCTTTTGTTCGGTGCCATGTTCGCTTACCCCGGGGGAGCGGTCAACAATGTGATCACCATGCTGGGGCTGAAAGCGGTAGACTTCCAGAACCACCAGATGCTGGCGAGGGTTGTCATCGCGATCGCCATATGCTGGAAGAATTTTGGTTTCAACATTATTTACTTTACGGCAGGCATCAACTCCATCTCGGAGGAAGTCATGGAAGCGGCGGAGGTGGACGGCGCGACGGCGTGGCAGAAGATCAGCAGGATCACGATCCCGCTGATGAAGCCGATCCTGATCTATGTCATGGTGACGTCCATCATCGGCGGTCTGCAGATATTTGACGAGTCTAAACTGGTGTTTACCACCGTTCCGGGCGATGCGACAACGACCATGGCGAAATATATGTACGATTCCGCATTCGTCAGATTCCAGTTTGGCTACGGCGCGGCGGTTGCCTACGGGATCTTCGTGATCATAGCATTTTTCAGTGTGATATCGCTTATGATCACGAGGGAAAAACAGGATGATTACGGTGCGACTACTACAAGAAAGAGAGGTAACAGGGCGAAATGAGAACGAATATTTCTTCCGGGGAAGCAAGGATCAAAAAAACAATCTGCAGAACCTTCATCTATCTGTTTGCATTGGTCGTCGCGGCGGTAGCGTTTTATCCTTTCTTCGTCATGATCATCTCTTCCACGCACGACAATTACAATATCGTGGCGAAGATCAATGTGCTGCCCGGCTCCTACTTTAAAGAGAACTTTATGCGCCTGACCCAGAACATCGACCTGACGAAGGGCATCATGAACAGCCTGTTCCTGGCGGTGGCGGTCACGGTGGTCCAGAATTATTTTACCATGATGGCGGCGTACGCCTTCTCCAAGTTTGACTTTAAGGGTAAGAATTTTCTGTTCTCTGTTATCCTGGTGGCGATGATGCTTCCCGGACAGCTGGGGATCATCGGTTTTTACAAGGAGATCCAGGCGATGCACCTGCTCAACAATTACCTGACGCTGATCGTCCCGACGATCTCCAACTGCTTTGCGGTGTTCTTCTACAAACAGTTCATCGACGGCGCACTGCCCAATGAGCTGATCGAGGCGGCTGTCATGGACGGCTGCGGGGAGTTGAAGATATTCCACAGCATCGTGCTTGCGCTGGTAGTCCCGGCGCTGGTGACACAGGGGGTCATGACCTTCATCGGCAGCTGGAACAGCTACCTGACACCGCTCATCATACTGAACGATAAGAAGAAGTTCACACTGCCCCTGATGATCGCGACAGTCCGCGATTCGACACATGCAGATTACGGTGCGCAGTATGTCGGCATGCTGGTCTCCATCATCCCGATGGTGATCGTATTCTGCTTCTCATCCAAGATCATCATGGAGAAGATCTCCATTGGTGCAGCCGTGAAAGGCTGATATATGTTGCGAAAATGTGAAACAAAACAAAGCACACGATTAAGGAGGAAAAACATGAAAAAGAAAATGATGTCTGTTTTACTGACCGCTTCCATGCTGGCAGGTGCGCTTGCCGGATGCGGTTCCAAGCCGTCGGAGACGGTCCCGTCGGAGACAACCCCGACAGAAAAAGAGCCTGCAGCCGAGCAGACAACGCCCGCAGCGCAGGAGACGGTGCCCGCGGAGGCGGAGGCGCCCGCAGAGGCGGAGGATCCCGCATCTGTGACGGGCGAGTTTACATACTGGACGTACACGGACAGCGCAAACAATCTGGTGAAGGCATTCAATGAGGTCTATCCCAATGTCAGCATCGACCTGCAGGTTTTCGGCGGGGACGAGTATAAGACCAAGATCCTGACGGCGCTGCAGAGCGGGCAGGACGTCCCGGATGTGTTCGACCTGGAAGAGAACTACATGTACGAATTTCTGGACAGTGACATTATCGCGGATCTGTCTTACATGAACATCGAGGAGCTGACAAAGGACTTCTTTGATTTCCAGGTTGCCAGCATGAAGGATTCCAACGGCAAGTTCAAGACACTCTCGTTCCAGTCTTCTCCCGTATGCTTCTGGTATCTGAGGGATGCGGCAGAACAGTGGCTGGGCACGAGCGATCCCGCGGAGATCTCCGCCATGCTGGGTGACTGGGAGACCGTGATCGCAAAGGGCGAGGAGATCCACGAGAAGTCAAACGGCGAGGTTTCGCTGTGGCCGAACATCACAGAGATGGTCAAGGTCGATGCGTTTTCCTTCGATCCGCTCGTGAACGACGGCAAGCTCGTCGTCACGGACGACTGGATGGGATTGCTGGACAATATGCGCACCATGTACGAGTCGAAGGCGAATGCGGAGCTTGGCAGCTGGGGATCTGACTGGGCGGCTGCATGGAATGACGGCAAACTTTTGTTTAGAGTGATGCCTAGCTGGGATTTCTTCACCGACTGGGAGAAGAACGCGGGCAACGTCGGCGTGGCGACACCTTTTAGGGCTTCCTATGAAGGTGCGACCGGCATCTGTGTATACAACAGCACGGACAAAAAGGATCTTGCGGCGAAATTCCTGGCGTATGTGGCGTCCGACGATTTCCAGAAGATCAATGCGGAGAAACACAACCAGGTTCCTGCGAGCAAGGCTGTGTGCGACGCGCTGGCAGAGGGGTACTCTTCCGAAGATTTCGGCGGGCAGAACCTCATGGCGACCTACAGCGAGATCTGCAACAAGGTCGTGGGCATCACGCCGGACAAATATACCCGTTCCGTACAGAACCTGTTCCAGAAGTGGGCGACAGACGGCATCAAGGCTGGCAAAGATAACGCAGGCGTGATAGAGGACTTCAAAAAGGCACTGCATGATCAGTATCCTGAGGTTGTAATAGACTAATATCCGACCTATAATGGAAATAGCGGGCGCTTGTACGTCCGCTATTACGGATAAAAGGAGAGGGTACAGATGACACAGAAGGGAAACCAGGAGCAGCTGAAAAATTTCAACAGGAGATCGGTGCTGAATTACATACGCAAAAAGAAGACTGCGACGAAGGCGGGGCTGGCATCCGTGACGGGACTGACTTTCATGGCGATCAAGAAGATCATCGAGGAGCTCGAGAGCCTGGATCTTGTCCGGTGCGATGAGATGGAGGGCGGCAATGTGGGCAGAAAGGCAGTTTCCTATGCCATCAACGAGAACTATCGCTACACGATCGGGATCCATATCAATAAGTTTGTGACAAGCATTGCCGTGTTGAACCTGTGCGGCGAGGTGATGGAAGTAAACAGGTTCAGTATGCCGAAGGAGAACCAGAGCCAGAGCGCGTTTATGGAGCTGGTGATCGCCAATGTGAGAGAGGTTGTCCGCAGATCGGGCATTGCCCAGGAGATGTTTCTGGGCATCGGGATCGGAGTTCCCGGCCCTGTGGACACGGTAAACGGTGTCGTTCTGACACCGCCCAATATCCCTGTGTTGAAGTATCTGCCATTGAAGGAGATATTGGAAGAACGTTTTGGGTGCAGTGTTTTTGTACAGAAAGATACCAACGTGATCGCGTTTGGGGAGTACTGGTGTGGAGATGACAAAGATACCAATGATCTGACCTATATCGATGTGGATATGGGGATCGGATCAGGGTCTATTATAGATGGAAAGATGAATGTGGGGGCAAACCGCATCGCCGGGGAGTTCGGGCATATCACGCTGGATCTGAACGGTCCGCTGTGCAATTGCGGGAACAGGGGCTGTCTGGAGGCGATGAGTTCCGGGATCGCGATCCTGAGGGATCTGCGCGGCGGGCTGGAGAAAGAGCCGGGGCATCCGCTGTACGAGAAGAGGGAACAGCTCGAGATCGAGGATGTGTTCGAGATGGTGGAGCGGAAGGATCTGCTGATCATATCCCTTCTGAACCAGTCGGCATTTTATATGGGGGTTGCGGTCAGCAATCTGATCAATGTCCTGGATCCGCAGCGGATCGTGCTGGGCGGCATCCTGATCCAGAAATACCCCCGCTATTTCGAGATCGTACAGGATGTGGCAAATTCTTACAAGGTCAAGGGCGCGAAGGAAACGCAGATGTCCATGTCCGGCTTGAAAGAAAATGCAGGGGTGGTCGGAGCCGGAGAGATCGTGGCGGAGCAGTTTTTTAATGAGATGGTCAACGATCTGTTCACCGGCAGTGCGCAGTAGAGAATGTGAAAGAATGTGAAAATAGGTACTATAAGAATGCAGAGGGAGTAGACGATGAGAGAACAGTATTTGGTCCGGACAGATGACAACATGAGCCTGATTTTTCCCGCAGGATTCACGGCGGAGGATCTGCGTTTTACGGCGGAGGTACAGCTTGAGCAGAAAGGGCAGGCGGGCATCGTATCGATCAGGGGGAGACAGGAGCCTAAGGCACCCTTTTTTGGCAGGCAGGAGTATCTCGATGCCAGAAAGGGAGTTTCCTGCACGGTGCAGATCGTCGGAGCGGAGCGGATGACGGCGGTCTACCAGCACAAGGACTGGTGGATCCGGCCTGCGTTCCCGGGATCTTTTGCGGAGATTCCTGAGCGGACCCAGCTGCTGCTGCTCAAGGGAGGGGAGACCTATCTGGCAGTGCTCGCCGTGTGCGGCAGGGAGTACCGCACGGATCTGTCCGGCGCGGAGGACGGGATCTGCGTCACAACGGCTTCGAACTGCGGCGGCAGGAATGCGCTGGACGACGTCTGTCTGTCCTACGCGTGGGGAAAGGATCCGTACCAGTGCTGCGAGAAAGCGGTCCTGTGTGTGCTCGAGCTGACCGGCAGGACAGCCATGCTGCGCAGGAACCGCAGATATCCTGCCATGTTTGAGAAACTGGGCTGGTGCAGCTGGGATGCGTTCTATCACAAGGTTTCCGCGCAGGGGATCTGCGACAAGCTGGCAGAGCTGCAGGAGAAACAGGTGCCTGTGAAGTGGGCGCTGATCGACGACGGATGGCTGGATGCCGACTATGACAGGCAGGTGCTTCTGGGGCTGGATGCCGCCAGGGACAAATTCCCCCAGGGGCTGGGGCAGTGCGTGCGCCGCATGAAACAGGAGTTTGGCATGGAGCAGGTCGGCGTGTGGCATGCGGTCATGGGCTACTGGAACGGCGTGCAGGACAAGAGCCAGGCGCACACGGCGCTGGAGGAAGGCTGTGAGAGACTTCCGGACGGCCGCATTGTCCCGGCGGCGGAGGCGGGGAAAGCCTTTCGCTTTTACGATGTCTGGCATGAATATCTGCGGAATCGGTGCGGGATCGATTTTGTCAAGGTCGACGGGCAGAGTGCCATCTCGCTCTTTCACGCGGGGCGCAGGGCGTACGGGAGAGCGTCCGCGGCGGTACAGACAGGACTGAACGCGTCCGCGGCGCTGCATTTTGACAATGCGGTCATCAACTGTATGGGCATGGCGAGCGAGGATATGTGGAACCGTCCCAGCAGCGCGGTCTCCAGGAGCAGTGACGATTTCGTGCCGGAGGTGGCGCACGGTTTCAGGGAACATGCCGTCCAGAATGCGTTCAACTCCCTGCTCCAGGGGCAGTTTTACTGGAATGACTGGGATATGTTCTGGAGCGACCATGCGGAGAACTGGCAGAATGCGGTGCTGCGCGCGGTCAGCGGCGGCCCGGTCTACACCAGCGATCCGGTGGGCAGGACAGATCCCGCGTACATTTTGCCGCTGATCAGAAAGGATGGGACGGTCATACGCTGTGAGGACATCGGAACACCGACATGCGACTGCCTGTTTGAGGATCCGGTCAAAAAGGGAGGTGCCTTTAAACTCTTTAACCGCTACAAAAACGGTTATGTGGTCGCTGTTTTCAACATCGGGGAAGCCCGGGAGCAGTGCGGCGCTAGCCTTCGGATATCCGACATTCCGGGGCTTGGAGGCAGGGACTGGTATGTCTGCGGTCACAGGAGCCGGGCGCTGGCGTGCCTGACGGAAAAGACGGACTATACGTTTACGCTGGATCAGAACGATGCGGAGATCTTCCTGCTGCTGCCGGCAGGGGACGTATGTCCGGTTGGCATCCTGGAGAAGTTTATCCCTGCAGGCTGCATCACTCCCGTGTATGAGCGGGATGACCGGCTTGCGCTCAAGGTCAGTGACGCGGGAACTTTTGGGCTGTTCACCAGGGTGCGCCCCCGGGAGATCCTGATCGATGGCAGGGCGGCGGCATGGGCGGAGCAGGAGGCGGCAGGGGCGTGGTTTGTGACAGTCCCCTGCGCGGCGGACGCATTTATTGAGATCATTTATTAGGATCGTATATCGAAATAATAAATGATAAATCATATATCAAGATCGTTTATTAAGATCATATATATGAAGCATAGACAGTTCTGGATCTAAATTGGGAGGATAAGTCATGAAAGCCATCGGAATAGACATCGGAACGACCTCGATCTGCCTGGTCCTGTACGACCCGGAAAACGGCAGGATAGAGGAGAGCGCGGGCGCGCCAAACGAATTTCTGGAAGGAGGATTCCGGCAGGATGCGGACCGGATCGTGTCCGTGATAAAAGAAAAGCTGGACTGGCTTCTGGACCGGAACGCGGACGTGGGCGTGATCGGCGTGTCTGCACAGATGCACGGTATTTTGTATGTGGATCGGGAGGGATGGGCGCTCTCGCCGTACTACACCTGGAAGGAGACGTGCAGAGAAACGCTGTTTGAAGGGCTGGATGCAGCCCAATGGCTCTCCCGCAGGACGAACTATCCGATATACGCAGGTTACGGGACGGCAACCCATTTTGCGCTGGACAAACGGGGAGAGATCCCCTCGGGGGCAGCCGGCATGGTGAACATCGGGGATTATCTGGTGATGCGGCTGTGCGGTCTGTCAGCAGCCAGGACAGACCGTAGCATCGCGGCAAGCTTTGGGGGATTTGATCTCTCTGCGGGGAGATTTGATTTTGACGCGCTGAGCGCGGCTGGGGTGGCTACCCGGTGTTATCCGCAGGTCGCGGCGGACGCGAAGGCGGCGGGATCTTACCGCGGGATACCGGTGATGCCGGCGGTTGGGGACAATCAGGCAAGCTTCTATGCGGCTGCCGGGGAGGACAGCTGCGTGGTCGGCGTCAACGTGGGGACCGGGGCGCAGGTTTCCGTGACGGACACACGGCTCGAGTCCATACAGACGGGGGAAGTCAGACCGTTTACCCGACAGCGCTATCTCTATGTGCAGGCATCGGTAAACGGCGGGAAGGCTTACGAGAGGCTTGCCGCTTTTTTTGAGGAGACAGTGGAGCTGTTTGCCGGTGTGAAGATCGACGCCTACGAAAAGATGGCAGCGCTGGGGATGGCGGCGGAGGGTACAACGCTGGTTGTTGATCCCAGCCTCTGCGGTGCGCGGGGGAAGGACGGCAGTTTTGGAAGCGTGCGGAATCTGACGGAGGAGAATTTCCATCCGTCGGATCTGATCCGGGCTTATGTGACAGGGATGGCAGAGGAATTGCACCGGCTGTATCTGGCGTTTCCCCCGAAGCTGCGCGAGGGGCGCAGAAGGATCGCGGCGAGCGGCAACGGAATCCGCAGAAACAGGCTTCTGGCACAGGAGGTGGAGCGGCTGTTCGGCATGCCGGTGGTGTTTGGGGAATGGAAGGAAGAGGCGGCGACAGGGGCGGCAATGATGGCGGTCAGGGCGCTGCAGGTCAGATCTTGATATAGAATACAGGGCAGAAAGACGCGGAGGAGAGGGGAACGAAAAGCAGGATGAATACAGCGGAGAGAATCAGCTTAAACGGCAATGACTGGAAAATGAAAGAGTTTGTGGGGATGGATTGGGTGTGGCGCGATTCCGTCAAACCCGATACCGGCGATGTGCGCTGGTGGTATCCGGCGACAGTGCCCGGCAGCGTCATGCATGATCTGGCGGCAAACGGGATGATCCCCGATCCCCACTATGAGTGCAACACCAAGCTGGGCGAGTGGGCATGCGACAGGACATGGGTGTACCGCAAGGAGATCTTTGTGCCCAAGGAGGCGGAGGGCAGAAAGGTCGGACTCTGTTTTGACGGCATTGATTATGCTTCCGAGATCTTTGTAAACGGATGCACAGTAGGCAGACAGGAAGGGATGTACATCCCGTGGAGCTGTGATGTGAGCGGGCATCTGCTGTACGGAAAGACAAATCTGATCGCGGTGGTGATCGAGCCTGCACCTTTCGAGCAGCCGCAGGTGGGCAGGACCAGCCTGGTGTACACCAACAAGTCGAGAATGACCTACTGGTGGGATTTCTGCCCCAGAATGGTACACCAGGGGATCTGGCAGGATGCGTATCTCAAGATCACAGGGGAGGCTGAGATCAGGGACTGGCTGATCGACACCCGGCTGGTCTCCGAGGAGGAGGCGAAGGTGACTGTGCAGGTCTGGACGCATCAGGCGGAGGGCTGCACATACAGGCTTTCGTTCGGGGAGCAGCAGCTGACCGGCGTTGTCGGGCAGGATGGATTTCGCTGTGAATTTGCGCTGAGAGAGCCGCGTCTGTGGTGGTGCAACGGACAGGGGGAGGCTTATGAGTATGAGGTTCGCCTTGAGCTGTATGACAGGCAGCAGGTGCTTTCTGACATCCGCACTGCCCGGCGCGGGATCAGGGAGATCGAATTCGTGCAAAATGAGGATGCCGCCGGGGAAAACACAAGTTTTTTGTTGCGATTGAACGGCAGGAACGTGTTTATGAACGGCTACAACTGGGTGCCTGCGGATCTCTTTTACGGGGCGGTTTCCACAGAGAAGGTGGCACATCTGATCCGGCTGGCAAAGAAGGCGGGGATCAATGTGTTCCGGGTCTGGGGCGGCGGTCTGATCGAGAGGGATTCCTTCTATGAGATGTGTGCCCGCGCGGGTATTCTGGTGTGGCAGGAGTTTTGTCTATCGAGTTCCGGCATCGACAACAAGCCCTCCCGGGCAGAGAGCTACAGAAAGCTGTTGGAAGAGCAGGCGGAGGTTATCGTCAAGCTGAAACGCAGCCACACGGCACTGGCGGTCTGGTGCGGCGGCAACGAACTGCAGTACGACGACGGAACCCCGATCGACGAAAACGATCCGCTGATCAAAGTCATAGGGGATGTGGTCCATCGACTGGATCCGAGGCGCAAGTGGCTGCCGTCCTCCCCTTCCGGCGGCGTGTTCCTGAATTCTTTTGAAAATCTCGAAAAATATCCGGACAAGATGTGCGATGTCCACGGACCGTGGGAGCATCAGGGGCTGGAGAGACATTATGCGCTCTACAATAAAGGAACCTGCCTGATGCACTCTGAGTTCGGGGTGGAGGGCATGACCAGCGCGCGGGCGCTCTACCGGAATGTGGCGCCGGAGCATCTGCTGCCCGCGTCCAAGGACAACCCGGTCTACTTTCACAGGGGCGCATGGTGGAACAACGAGCCGCTGGTCCAGAAGACCTTCGGCGGCGATCTGACCGATGTGGAACAGATCCGCCGTGCCAGCCAGTACATGCAGTACGAAGGCTTGAAGTACGCCATGGAATGCAACAGGCGCAGGGCTTTCCACTGCAGCGGGATGTTTCCGTGGCAGTTTAACGAGCCCTACCCAAATCTGTTCTGCACCTCTGCGCTGGATTACTATGGCAATCCCAAACCCGTTTACTACGGGGTGCGCAAGGTCTACGCGCCATGGCTGGTGAACGCCGCCTTTGACAGTGTCTCCCTCGCGGGCAGGAAGGAGCTGCGGGCAGTTCTTTATGCGGCGAGCAACCTGCCGGGGACGGCGCAGCATGAGAAGGATTGGGCAGAGGGTTACAGCGTCACGGCACAGCTGTGGACCGTCAAGGGCAGACTCTTGAAGGAGGAGAGCTACAGCCTGAGCGAAGTGGGGGTCAGAGCCTGCGAGGCGGGGTGTTTTTGCTGGGAGCCGGAGGAGACGCCCCACATGCTGGTCCTGCTGCGGCTCCGGCTGAAACGGCATGCGGATGAGAGCGTTCTGGCAGAGAACGAGTATCTGTTCACGCTCTCCGGCGATCTGGGAGAGGTATTCCGGACAGAGCAGCCTGTGCTGAGGATCGAGAGGGAGGAGGGCGCTGTCAGGATCACCAATGTCGGAGAGATTGCTGCCCTGTATGTGTTCCTGAAAAAAGAGGAGGGCGCGGCGGTTTACTGGGAGGATGACTATCTGAACATCCTGCCCGGGGAGGAGCGGCTGATCAGGGCAGAGGGCGATCTGGAACAGGCGGAGGCGGAAGCGTTGAATCTAGGAGGGGGAGCAGATGAAAGTAGTTGCGGGAATTGATATAGGAGGAACAAAGTGTGCGGTTTCTTTTGCCCATATGCGGGAGAGAGAGATCGAATTTCTGGATAAGGTGAGGATGGAGACGGATCGGGAGTGCTTTGACAATGCCATGCGGCAGTTCATCGGCATCATGGCGGACAAACTTCGGGAGCACCCCGACTGGCGGCTGATGTCCATCGGCATCTCCTGCGGCGGACCGCTCGACGCGGAGAGAGGATTGATCATGGCGCCGCCCAATCTCCCCAAGTGGGATCACGCGGACGTGTTCACGCCGCTGAACAAAACCTTCGGCGTGCCGGTCATGATCCAGAATGACGCGGATGCCTGCGCTCTTGCCGAGTGGTCTATGGGAGCCGGAAGGGGCAGCAAAAACATGATCTTCCTGACTTTTGGAACTGGCATGGGGGCAGGGCTGATCCTCAACAACGAGCTCTACAGCGGAAGCTGCGGGCTCGCGGGGGAGGTGGGTCATATCCGCCTCGAGGATGACGGCCCTTACGGGTACGGCAAGAACGGATCCTTTGAGGGCTTCTGCAGCGGCGGCGGGATCGCAAGCCTTGGCAGGATGAAAGCGCTGGAGGCGATCCGGGCAGGCGATCCGCCGCTGTTTTGCCAGCGGGAGGATCAGCTGGATACCATATCGGGCAAGACGATCGCTGACGCGCTCCACGCAGGCGATCCCCTGGCAGCGGAGATCTATGACATAGTGGGGAGATATCTGGGAAGAGGGCTCGCTGTGCTGATCGACATCTTAAACCCCCAGGTCATCGTGATCGGCAGCATTTACGGCAGACAAAAGGATGTGCTGGACAAGGAGATGTACCGGGTTCTGGAGCAAGAGGCGCTGGCGGCTTCGAGAAAGGCGTGCAGGATCGTTCCTGCCAGTCTTGGAGAGATGATCGGCGACTATGCGGCGATCTCCGTGGGGATCAAGGCATACCACGATCTGTACGAGCGGGGCAGTTTTCAGTTTTATGACAGGGTAGGGACAGGAACGACGGAGGTGTGTGCAGGATGAAACTCTTACATAATATTTACCAGGTGGGCGGTCCTGGGATGACACATTTTTTTGACGCCACGGTCTATCTGATCAAAGGGACGCAGGGCTGGTTTCTGATCGACTGCGGAACGCCGGAGGGCTATGAGCAGATCAAGGCGAATATCCGGAGGGCGGGAGCTGACCCGGCAGACATCAGACGGATCCTGGGGACACACGGTCACTACGACCATGTGGGGGCTGCGCATCTGTGGAAAGAGGAGTTTGGATGCGAGCTGCTTTTGCATGAGAGGGACACAGCGCAGGTGGAGGCAGGCGACTCGCTGAAAACTTCCGCGGCGATCCTCTACGGCACAACCTCCACGCCCTGTAAGGTGGACGGCAGGATCGAGGAGGGAGACATCTGGCAGGGAGAGGATCTGACGGTGGAAGCGATCTATACGCCCGGCCATACGATGGGTTCTGTCAGTTTCGACGTGACGGCAGGGGGCTATCACCTTCTCGTTGCGGGGGATGCGGTCTGGGGCGGTTTCAGCGAGAAGATCGGCTCGGATGAGGCGGCATGGAGAGAGACTCTGGACAAGATCACTGCCAGACATTTTGATTTCTATACGTTTGGGCATGTGAACGCGCAGCTGATCGCGGACGCGGACCAGCGGCTGAAGGAAGCAAAGATGGCGTTTGCCAATTACTATAATCCGTGGTTCAAGACTTTTTTTGAGGAGTATCACTATTAGACATGAGGAGAGAAACAATGACGGGGGCGTCTGTGATCCTGGCACAGACCCAGTATGTTTTCTATGGCGGCGGCATGGCATCCCTGCGGGAGGGGTGCAGGCTGGCGCGGGACAAAAGCCGGGTACTGATCGCGGTACCGGGCTCCTGCCTGCTCCCGGAGATCTGCGATACCTTTTCCTGGCAGGCAGACCCGGAGACAGCCGCGTTTTTTCCGCAGGAGGTCTGGGACGGCGGTCTGTTGCAGCCGGACCGGACAAAATTATATCTGGAAAAGCTTTGCGGGGAGCTTGGGATCGAACTGCTCTACGGCGTGACTTTTCTGGACTGTGTGTCCCAGGACAACAAAAAGATCGCAAGATTTGCAGCCAAAGGCGGCATTTTCGGGGTGGTGTGTGAGCGGATCTTCCTGGAGAAGGAGGAATCCGCACAGGATCTTTTGGAATACCGGGCGCTGCTTGGATGGGAAGGGCATGGCGGCTTCGGGCTGCTGACCGTGACAGCCCGCGCAGCAGAGATACGCGGATCCGCGTCGACAGCGGCGGTGCTGGATCATCTGCAGGAGAGCGCAATGCATGCCTTTGCGCAGAGAAAGCGGGAAGATCCGTGTCTCGTGATGGGGCGCTTTGCCCCCCTGATGAAGCCTGCGGGGGACAGCGTGATCACGCTGTCCGAGTGGACAGGAGCGGTTCAGGATCCTGAGAGGCGGGAACGCTGTGATGTGCTGGTCGTGGGCGGCGGTACGGCGGGCGCTCTGGCGGCGCTGCACGCTGCCAGAGGGGGCGCAAGGACGGTGATCATCGAACAACAGTATGCGTTGGGAGGCACCTCCACAGTGGGCGGTGTCAGCACATACTGGTTCGGGAACCGGTACCGGGATGTGCGGGAGATCGACCGGGAGACCGGCCGGTATATGGAATGGCTGGGCATTCCCAGGAGACAGGGGATCTGGAGCGATGACGACGATTTTCATCCGGGCGTGCGGGCGTGGGTGTTGCAGCGGCTGTGTCTGGAGGCAGGGGTGCAGATTTACTATGGACAGATCTGTTATGGGGCTGTCTGCAGCGAGGAGGCAGAGGGCAGGCGGATCCGCAGCGTTCTGACCGCGGGGGACAGCGGTGTTCTCCGGCTGGACGCAAAGGTCTTTCTGGACGCCACGGGGGATGGCGATCTCGCGGTGTATGCGGGAGCGGATGCCGTCTACGGTTCCGCGCGGGACAGCTTTACGTATTGGGCTTCCCTGGCGCAGTACACAGGGGTGAATACCTATCAGAACAATTTTTCTACCATGGTGTCAGCGGCGGATCCTGCGGACATGACCCGGTTTATCATCCGAGCCCGCAGGCGCGGGGAGAACACCTTCGACCACGGCAGATATGTGAGCATGCGGGAGAGCAGGCACATCCGCACCAAAAGGGTGCTGGATCTGAGGGATCTGATGTGTTTCCGGACGTATCCGGATGCGCTCTACACCTGCTATTCCAACTATGATCCCAAGGGAAAGCTGGATGCGGACTGTATCTACTGCGGTGTGCTGCCGCCCCAGGTACAGATCCAGATCCCGCTGTCCGCCCTGACCGCCTGTGACAAAAAGGGGCGGGGGATCGAGGGACTTTATGTGCTGGGGAAGGCGGTCGGGGCGACGCACAACGTGTTTCCCAGCATAAGGATGCAGCCGGATCTGATGCACCAGGGGGCTGTGATGGGGGGACTGACGGCAGCCAGCCTGTCGATGGGGATGCTGCCGGAACAGCTTTCGGATGCGCAGAGGCGCGCGATACTGCACCGGCTCTCCGATGATCCCCTGACGCTGCCCGCGGGCAGGACGGATGTGGCTGCTGCGGTGGACTGCCTGCGGGCAGACTCCAGGACCCACTGGGTCGATGTGCCCTTCACGGATATATGGCAGGTGCAGGAGGAGAGTCTGATAGTGCTCCTGGCAGATGCCAGGGAAGCCCTTCCCGCCCTGCGGCGCAGACTGACACAGGAAAAGAACGGGGAGCTCAGACAGCTGCTGATCGGCTTTTGCATCTGGCATGGCTGCAATGATGCGGTGCAGGAGTACGCGGACAGGATCCGGGAACAGCTCTCGGGAGATGTCCTGCCCGGGCGGACGGCTTCCACCATGTGCGCGCAGCTGCTGCCGGATCACGGCGTCATGCCGGAGCTGGTGTATCAGCTGAACCTGCTGGGACTGTCCGGCACAGAGGAGGCACTCTCGGTGTTGGGGCGGGTGCTGGATCTGCTGGTCGTGCAGGAGAGAGATTACCGTGAGATCAGAGACGGGATGTATCATTATATAGAGACTTTTGCCTACGCTGCAGAACACGGCGGTCAGAGAGCGTGGATCCCCCTGTTGCACAGGCTGTTGGCGCTGCCGGAACTGGAGCGCGCCGCGGACATGGGGGAGGACGGCAGTCTGATGACAGAGCGCTTTTGGATCCTGCGCGTCATCCTGTGCCGCAGCCTGGTGCGCCTTTCGGACGAGACGGGAAGGCGTGCGCTGGAAGACATGCTGGCATGCCCCTGCGCGGCGGTGCGGACCGCTGCGCGGCGGGCGCTGGAGGAGTGGGGTGCAGGCGTGCGGATCTGGAAGATCTGGTAAGGAGTTGCAGAGAGATGAGAGAAGAACAGAAAAAAGAACAGAAAAAAGAACAGAGAAAAGAACGTCAGAAAGAATTGAGTGCAAAAAAAGAACTGTATATGATCGGAAATTCCCATATCGATCCGGTGTGGTTCTGGACCTGGGAGGAGGGGATGCAGGAGGTAAAAGCCACCTACGCATCCGCGCTCGAGCGGATGAAGGAGTTTGAGGCGTTTCGGTTCAGCAGCACCTCCACCGTATTTTTTGAGTGGATCGAGGAACTCCTGCCGGAGATGTTTGAGGAGATCAGACAGCGCGTGGCGGAGGGGAGATGGGAGCTGGCGGGCGGCTGGTTCCTCGAGCCGGACTGCCTGCTGCCCTGCGGCGAGGCTTTTGTGCGGGAGGGACTTTACGGGCAGCGGTATCTAAAGAGGAAGTTCGGCAGGATCGCGAAGATCGGTTCGAACGTGGACAGCTTCGGGCACAACCCCAACCTGCCACAGATCCTCAAAAAGAGCGGCATGGATCACTATGTGTTCATGCGCCCGCGCCTCGACACCCCTGTATTTGCGTGGGAGAGCGAGGACGGCAGCCGCGTGAACGCCATCAGTCTGCCGGCGGAGTACACCACATGGTTCCACGATCCCACAGTGAAGAATATAAACGTGACGCTGGAGCGCACAAAGCAATATGACAGGATGGTCTGCTGTTACGGTGTGGGCAACCACGGCGGCGGACCCACCATCGAGAACATTCAGAGTATACAGACGTTGGAAAATGGCTTTTCAGATGCGCACTCGGATGTGCACTTAAAGTTTTCAACCTATACGGAATTCCTGGAAGACATCAGGGACTGGAAACTGCCGGTGCGCAGAGGCGCTTTTGAGAGGGTGAACGAGGGATGTTACGCCAATGACGGCGCCTTCAAGCAAAAGAACCGTCTGGCGGAAACCAGGCTGATGGAGGCTGAGACGCTGATGTCCATGGCAAACCTGATGGGCTGTGGCTGGATGCGGCAGACTGGCAGGATGGAGATGCTCTGGAAGAATGTGCTGTTCAACCAGTTCCACGATACCATGGGCGGCACGATCATCCGATCCGCCAGGGAGGAGGCGATGATGCAGCTGGGACTTGCCTGCGCGGAGGCCGGCAGCATCCGGGCGCTGGCGATACAGCACATGGCGAATCAGACGGACACCACAGGGGAGGGTTTCCCGCTGCTGCTGTTCCACACGGGCGGACAGGATTTTGACGATCTGGTGGAGGTGGAGCTGGAGTGGTTCTGCCAGGCGCCGCTTGCGCTGCTTGATCCGGCGGGCAGGGAGATCCCGTATCAGCGGATCCATACGGACACCAAGGTCCGCCACTCTACCCTCGGCGGCAGACGCAGATTTGTTTTCCGGGCACAGATCCCATCCTGCGGTTTTGCGGTGTACAGGACGCTCAGGCGGGAGCCTGTCCTCTGCCACAACAACCATATGGAGATCATGGATCCGCAGGCGCTGGTGCTCGAGAACGATATGATCTGTGCCCGGTTTTCGGCGGACACCGGTGAACTGGTCTCCCTCACCGACAAAGCTGCGGGCTATGATCCCCTGACAGGGGCTGTCCGCATACAGGTGTATCTGGATCAGAGGGACGCGTGGGGCGGCATGCAGAACAGGAAATATGAGCGTACCACGGAGCAGTTTGCGTTCGTCTCCATCGACAAGGTGGAGAGCGGCCCGATCCGCGAGGTGATCCGCGTCCGCAGCCGTCTGGGCGCGACCCTGCTGGAGCAGCTTTACTCCCTGGGCGCGGAGGAAAAGGAGCTGCGGGTGGAAAACCGCCTGACCTACAACCACAGGTGGACGCTGCTGAAAGCGGCTTATCCGCTGGACGCTGCGCAGTGGCACACCGAGGCGGAGACCGCCTATGGCATCTGCAGGAGAGAGATCGCGGCGGATGACAATGCGGAATATTTCATGCAGCGTTTTGTGGATGTGACAGATGAGGCGGGCGCGGGCTTATACATCGCAAACGATGGCAAATATGCCTTCAACATGGGCGAGAACGCCCTGCAGCTGACTCTCTGCCGCAGCGCGATCTATGCGCAGGGCAGCTGCAGCCCGGACTGGGAGAACGAAGTCGAGAGCTACCAGTACATGGATCAGGGTGAGACCGTCTTCTCCCTGGTGCTGAGACCGCACCGGACAAAGTTGACCAAAGCGGAGATGTACCGCATGGCAGAAAAGCTCCACGGTTCCTATTCCTATCTGGCGGACAGTGCCCACAGGGGCGCACACAAGGCGGAAAAACGCAGTTTTGCCGGTGTGGATCGGGAGAATGTCAGACTCGTGCTGATGAAGAAGTGCGAGGACGACGAGGCGTTGATCGTGCGTCTGCTCGAATGCGAGGGGATCGCGACGGACTGCCAGGTGAGGGTAGGGCGGCACAGCTATCCGGTCACAATCGGAAAGCATGAGATCCTGACCTTGAAGATCAGCCAGGCGGGGGAGCGCGCAGAGGTCGTAAATCTATTGGAATGGAAGGATTAGGAGAATGAGAGAAAAGGATAAGACATTGTATATGATCGGAAACGCACATCTGGATCTGGTATGGCACTGGCGGTGGCAGGAGGGCTGTCAGGAGATCAAGGCGACCTTCCGCTCCGCACTGGACCGGATGAAGGAGTATGACGAATTCCTCTTCACCTGCAGCACGGCAGCCGGCTATGAGTGGGTGGAGGAAAACGAGCCAGCCATGTTTGAGGAGATCCGCGAAAGGGTACGGGAAGGCAGATGGATCATTGTGGGCGGCTGGTGGGTCCAGCCGGACTGCAATGTACCCGGCGGGGAATCCTTTGTCCGCCAGGGGCTGTATGCGCAGCGCTATTTCAGGGAAAAATTCGGCGTGACCGCCCACACGGGCTACAACGTGGACAGCTTCGGCCACCATGGGATGCTGCCTCAGATCCTGAAAAAATCCGGCATGGACAATTATGTGTTCATGCGCCCGGGCTGCCACGAAAAGGGGCTGGAAGGGGAGACTTTCCGCTGGATGTCCAGGGACGGCTCCGAGGTGACTGCCTACCGGATCCCCTATGAGTACTGCACCTGGCCAACTGAGATCGAGGAGCATATCCGCCGCTGTGCCGTCAAGATCAAGAGCGGCGACGGCATTGCCATGTGCTTCTACGGCGTGGGCAACCACGGCGGCGGGCCTACCAGGAGAAATTTGGACTCCATACGCGCCCTAGACGAGCGGGAGGATCTGCCAAGGTTGCTATTTTCCCATCCCGATGCGTATTTTGAGGCTGTGAAAAAGCGCGGAGAGGCGCTTCCGGTTGTGACAGGGGATCTGCTGCATCACGCGAGCGGCTGCTACAGCGCGCACTCCGGTGTGAAGCGCTGGAACCGGCTGGCGGAGAACCGTCTGATCATGGCGGAGAAGGTCTCTGTGATGGCAAAGCGCATGTCCAACGGGAACTACCCGATCGCCCGATATACGTATGCCTGGAAAAACGTGCTGTTCAACCAGTTTCACGACATTATGGCGGGCACCAGCGCTGAGCCCGCTTACGAGGACGCCCGGGAGAGCTGCGGCGCAGCCCTGGACATTGCCGCAAAGGGGCTGAACGCCGCCGTACAGTCGATCTCCTGGCACGTTGATATTCCTGCGGAGGAGGGCATGAGACCGATCGTGGTGGTGAACCCCAACGCGTTCGCCGGCAGGTTTGAGGTGGAGATCGAGTCCCCGGGCTTAAAGGAAGGCATGATCCTGCTGGATGAGAACGACAGGCAGATTCCTTTGCAGAATGTTCAGTCCACATCTTCGTGCAACGGCAGGACCCGCCTATGTTTTGTCGCAAATCTGCCCTCCATGGGGTACGCGACGTATCGTCTGGCAGTCCGCGGGCAGTCGGAGTCATTTGCGGATGTGACCTGCACGGACACCTATGCGGAGAACGACTGGTTCTCCATCGCCTTTGACGAAAAGACCGGATATATCACTTCCCTCAAAAGGAAACAGGGCAATGATGACTTCGGGACAGAATATTTCAGTGCGCCAGCGGCAGTGCCGGTCGTGATCCGGGATCAGAGCGATACCTGGGCACACGCGGTACGCATCTTTGACACGAAGGCAGGGCAGTTTACGGCAGCCAGTGTGAAATGTGTGGAAAAGGGTCCTGTAAAATGCGTGATCCGCGTTATCAGTACCTACGGCAGTTCCCGCATGATCCAGGATTACAATATTTACAGGGAACTGGATTTTATCCGCGTGAAGACCATGGTGGACTGGCATGAGAGATTTTCCATGTTAAAGCTGCAGTTTCCGCTGAACATGAACTACATGCGCACCACCAGCGAGATTCCCTATGGCGTCGCCCAGCGGGAGCCTGACGGGGAGGAATATCCGATGCAGAATTTTGTGGATGTGGAGGGAGCGGGTCCCGGACTCGATACGCTCGTGCAGGGCTTGTCCCTGCTGAACGACGGGAAGACCAGCTTCTCCACAAAGCACAAGGAGGTTTCCCTCACGGTGCTGCGCAGCCCGATCTACTGCAACCACGAGCCCTACGTGCCGGATGAAAGTTTGGAGTACGTGTACATGGATCAGGGCGTGCAGTATTTTAACTGGGGGCTGTATCCCCATGACGGGAGTTGGGAGACGGCAAAGACGGTGGAGCGCAGCCGCATGTTCAATGAATTGCCGACAGCCCTGTTTGAGACCTACCATCAAGGCGGGCTTCCCATGCATGCGTCCTTCCTTTCCGTGGAGACGGAAAATGTTCTGGTCACAGTCTTAAAAGAGGCGGAGGACGGCAGCGGGGATATGGTGCTGCGTCTGGTAGAGACAGCGGGAAGACGCTGCGACACGGCGCTCGCCGTATTCGGACTCGAGGAACAGGTAAAGCTCACCTTTGGCGCATATGAGATCAAGACGATCCGGATCGCCGGCGACGGCAGGGTGACAGAGACCAATTTGTTGGAGGACTTGGAGAATTTGGAGGAAAGAGAATGAAGAAAGTAGCAGTGATCCACACCACGCCGGTGACGATCCCGGCGCTCAAAAAAGAAATCCTTGCCGCCTGCGGTCAGGTGGAGGTCATCAATCTGCTGGACGACAGCATGCTTCCAGAGATCAATCAGTTAGGAAAGATCACGCCGGATGTGCGCTACCGCCTGCACACACTGATGCTCCTGGCACAGTCTGCAGGGGCGGACGCAGTCCTCTGCGCCTGCTCTTCCATCGGCGGTATATTTGAGGAAGGCAGGGCACTCCTCTCGATTCCGGCGCTGCGCATTGACGAGCCGATGGCAGAGCGGGCGGCAGCGTTTCACAAGGTAGGCGTGGCGGCAACGCTGCAGTCCACCATCGGCCCTACCACAGAGCTGATCCTTTGCAAGGCGGCAGCGCTTGGCAGGGAGGTCGCCGTCGACGCAAAGGTGATCGACAACGTGGGCACGCTCCTGGCAGAAGGGCGGGAGGCGAGGTACGATCAGATCGTGGGAGATGAGCTGCGGAAACTGGCTTGGAACAACGATGTCGTGGTGCTGGCACAGGCTTCCATGGCACGCGCAGTTGCAGGCTTTGGCGAGGAGGAGCGGCAGCGTTTCCTCACAAGCCCTGTCAGCGGTGTGGCAGCGTTGGCAAAACGGCTGGCGGAGATCGGCGTTTGACCAGGAAAGGGATCGGAACAGGATGGAACAGATGAAAAAACTGTATCTGGGCATTGACATAGGAACCACCCATTTAAAGGTCTGCGCCGTGGATGCGCGCGGCAGATGCCTGGCGGTGGCAGAGCGGGATCAGGAGCTGACACCGGATCCTGTCTTTGGGGATTCCATCCCGGCAGAACTGTTGTTTACACGCTGCGCGGACTGCATACGGGAAGTGTCAGAGACAGTGGACAGGGCGCAGATCGCAGCCATCGGGATCACCAGCATGGCGGAGGCAGGCATTCCCGTCAATGCGGGCGGCGAGGCGCTGATGCCGCTGATCCCCTGGAATCAGAAAGGGCTTGGCAGTCAGAGACCGGACTTCCTGGAGTCGGTCACGGACTGGGCGCTCTATCAGAGGACAGGTCTTTGCTGGCATCCCAAATATACCATCAACAGGATTTGGCAGATGCGCAGGCAGCAGGAGGCGCTGTATGCGGAAACGGACTGCTTTTTGTCCGTGTCCGACTACATACTGTACCGCCTCACCGGACAGAAATTGACGGACGAATCGCTGGCGTGCCGCACGATGCTCTACAATATCCACGAGCAGTGCTGGGACAGGGAGCTTGCAGCCTTTGCGGGCGTGTCGGACAAGCTGCCCGCCGTAGTCACACAGGCGGGGGCGTGGCCAAGATTATCACGGAGGCTTGCGGATAAGTGGGGACTGGGCAGGGAAGTGCGGGTTTCCGTCGGCGGACACGATCATCTGTGCGCGGCGCAGGCGCTGGGGATCGGGGGAAAAGATGTGCTGAATTCCATGGGCACGTCGGAAGTGTATGTGGGCTTCCTGGAGACGCTGCCCGATCTGCACAGCCTCTATGAAAGGGGCATTTTGCTGGGACGCTTTGGCGGCAGGTATTACTGGATCTGCAACATGCCGTCCTCGGGCGCTTCCATTGAATGGCTGCGCGGTCTGCTTATGCGCAGACCCGCGCAGGAGAAAGATGGTGCTGAGGCGGCGCACGGCGGGCAGAAGATGGGGTATCAGGAACTGATGCAGGCGTCACTGTCATACGGGGCGCACGGGCGTCATGCACCGCTTTTGTACCTTCCATTTGTGAACGGCGCGGGCACCCATCGGAAGCGAAAGCCGCCGGGGGGATTTCTGGGCGCGGACATGAGTACAGGTTCGACAGAGCTGATCCGCGCAGTCTGTGAGGGGATCGCCTGCGAGTCGGCAGTGATCCTCGAAAACCTGGCGGCGGCAGGCATCGGGACGGAAACCATCCACGCGGTGGGCGGCGGGACCCTGAATCGGGGGCTGATGCAGGCAAAGGCGGATTTCACAGCACATATCTATGAGACGGATATACAGGTGCAGGCGGCAGCGGCGGGGGCGGCGCTGTGCGCGGCAGGGCTGACCGGGCACGCCCGGCTAAGAGACAGGATACAGCCGGACAGCCAGATGTCAGCGTACTGTCAGAAAAAATATCAGAGATACACCCGGCTGACACAGATGCTGGGAGAATAGAGTGGAGGACAGGATCATGCAGTTAGTACCAATAACGGAAATGTTGCACAGGGCGCAGGAGGGCGGCTACGGTGTCGGTTCCTTCTCCGCGAGAAATACCTTCTTGATCGACGCCGTGCTGAGGGCGGCACAGGCACAGCGGTCGCCTGTGATCGTGCAGATCTCAGCCAACGAATTTGGCTGGTTTGACGTCACCGCAAAGGAGTTTGCAGAGCGCTTTTATGAGGTGCACAAAAACTATGAGGGGCAGGCAGTGCTGCACCTGGATCACACCAAAGACCCTGCCGTCATCAAAGATGCCATCGATGCCGGGTTTATGTCCGTGATGATCGACGCTTCCCAGAAGGGCTTTGAAGAGAACGCCGCGATCACGAAAGAGGTGGTGGAATACGCGCATGCAAAGGGCGTGGCGGTGGAGGCGGAGCTGGGCAGGATCGGCGCCACCGACAAGATCGAGACCGACAATGATGAAAGTCTCTACACCGATCCGCAGGAGGCGAAGGCGTTTGTGGAGAGGACCGGGGTAGATACGCTGGCGGTCTCCATCGGCACGGCACATGGCGTGTACCCGGTCAAAAATCCCATGATCGATCTCGAGCGCCTGGCACAGATCAGGGAGCAGATCGGTATTCCGCTGGTACTGCACGGCGGCAGCGGTCTGCCGCGGGAGACTGTGTGGAAAGCCATCACCGTCGCGGGCGGCGGTGTGAGCAAGATCAATATCGCCACAGACCTGGAGCAGGTCTTCCTGGGATCCCTGGGCTGCAAGCGAAAGACCAACAAGGAGATCTGGCAGATGGATCGCGCGGCGCTTGACAGGGCAGCGGATGCCGTGCAGGCTGTTGTGGAGGAGAAGATCGCAGATTTCGTCAGGAGTGCAGACAGAGTATGAGCAGGATAAGAGTAGGTGTGGCTGCCGACGACATCACAGGTGCAAACGACATCGGTATCTGTTTTGCGAACGGCGGCTATCGGAGTGCGGTTTTTCCGCAGGAGCTGATCCGGGACAAGGATCTGCAGAGAGAAGCCCGCGGGCTGGATGTGGTCATCATCGATACGGACAGCCGGTTTGATGATCCCAGGACGGCGGCGGCGAAGGTGGCGGCGGCGACGCAGCTGCTAAAGGAGCTGTCCTGTGACCGGTATTTCAACAAAACCTGTTCTGTTTTCAGGGGCAATATCGGCGCTGAATTTGACAGCATGCAGGATGCGCTCGGCGTGACGTCCTCCATGGTCATCCTCGGTTTTCCCAAAAACGGGAGGACCACCGTGGACGGCGTACACTATGTATACGGCAAAAGACTGGAGGATTCCCAGTTTCGCAGCGATCCGATCCATCCGATGGATCTTTCCTATCTGCCGGATATTCTGGCAAGGCAGTCCGACCGCAGTGTCGGTCTTGTGACCTGGAAGGATCTGGATCGGGGAGTGCTGCATGTCAGGGCGAGAAAGGACGAGCTGAAAAGAGCGGGCTGCGCCTATGTGCTGTTTGACATCCGCAGCCAGGACGATCTGGCGCTGGTGGCGGAGGCAGTGGCGGAGGAGGTAAACATCTGCGGCAGCTCCGCCATCGGGGAATTTCTGCCGGGAGCGTATCACAGGCTGCAGGCAGCGGATGCGGTGACAGCTGCCGGTCAGGCGCTGCTCGTGGCGGGCAGCCTGACCGATCAGAGCAAGGCGCAAACCGCACATATCCGCGCGCTTGGCTGGCAGGTCTTTGAGCTTGAATCCTGTGCCGTATTTGACCCGGAGCGCCAGCGGGAGGCAGAGCAGGAGCTGATCCGGAAGGCTTCGGCAGCTATGGCGGAGACGGGCTATGCCATGATCTGTTCCCAGCAGGATGCCAAAAAAGCGGCGGAAGCCAAGGCGCAGGGCAGCCGGCTGGGACTTTCCTGGCAGGATGTGGGCAGGCTGATCTCCGGCAGCCTGAGTTATGCCGCGGAGGAGATCCTGAGACAGACAGGCTGCAGGAACCTGGTGGTGGCAGGAGGCGATACCTCCGCGGCAGTGACCAGACAGCTTGGGATCTACCGCATGGAGATCGGCAGGGAGATCGAGCCCGGCGTGCCGTTTATGAGGGGAGAATGCCGTCTCGGCACGCTGAACCTGGTATTGAAGTCCGGGAGCTTTGGCAGTGAGGAATTTTTGGAAAAAGCGGCGGTCAGTACAGTGAATGGAGGATAAGATGACAGATTATTTGAAGAGAATGACGGACAGATATCCGGCGCTGGAGAGCGTGAGGGGGCAAGTGGGTGAGGCGTTTGAGATACTCAGGACCTCCTACGAGAACGGCGGCAAGCTGCTGGTCTGCGGAAACGGGGGCAGCGCATCGGATTCCGAGCATATCGTGGGCGAGCTGATGAAGGGATTTTACAGACAGCGCCCCCTTCCGGACGCGGAGAAGGAGGCGATCGGCGAGATCAGCACATTTCTGCAGGGGGCGCTCCCTGCCATTGCGCTGACAGGCCATCCGGCGTTGAGCACGGCATTCTTAAACGATGTGAAGGCGGATATGACTTTTGCACAGCAGGTGTACGGTTACGGGAAGGCGGGCGATGTGCTGATCGCGCTGAGCACCTCCGGCAATTCTGCCAATGTGCTGCACGCGGCGACGGTGGCGAAGGCGAGAAAACTGGCGGTGATCGGTCTGACAGGCAGGGATGGCGGCAGATTGAGAGAGATCTGTGACGTGTGCATCACAGTGCCCGCCTGGGTGACAGCGGATATACAGGAATATCATCTCCCGGTATATCACACCCTGTGCGCGATGCTCGAGGAGTATTTCTTCCCGGAGTGTGATGCGGAAAGGACAGGGACAGACTGATGGATGCGAGACAGATACAGAAAGGGAGAGAGGAGATCTGCCGGGTCAGCGCCATGCTTTTTGCAAAGGGGCTGGTCAGCGGCAAGGACGGAAACATCAGCGTCAGGATCTCCGCGGACGAGATGCTGGTGACGCCCTCCGGTGTCTGCAAGGCGTTTTTGGAGCCGGAGATGATCCTGCGCCAGCGGTTTGACGGCACTGTCGTGGAGGGGGAGCTGCGCTCTACGCGGGAGGCGGGGATGCACAGCAGACTGTATGAGCTGAGACCAGAGATCGGCGCCATCGTGCACACCCACCCGGCGGCAGCCACCGCCTTTGCGGTCTGCGCAGAGGAGCTGCCCCAGGATATCCTGCTCGAGGTACCCGCCCTGCTGGGGAAAACCGCGGTGGCAGGCTACGCGCCTGCGGGCAGCAGAGAGTTGATCGCGGAGGTGGAGAAATGCGCTAAGAGCGACGTGATCCTGCTGCAGAATCACGGTGTCATCACCTGCGGCAGCGATCTGGCGGACGCCTTTGCCAGGATGGACGCCGCGGAAAACGCAGCCAGGACGATCATCTATGCCAGGCTGCTGGGAGAGCCAAAGCGCATGCCGACGATCCAGCCGTAGCAGACAGCGGCATACTATTTATAACAGAGAGGAAGAGTCAGTTATGAAACCAAGATATCAAGATGAAACATTGAGCTTCCGGGAGCGCGCAAAAGACCTGGTCGCACAGATGACGGTGGACGAGTGCACCACGCAGATGATCTATGAGGCGAAGAAAATAGACCGCCTGGGCATCAAAGCCTACAACTGGTGGAACGAGGCGCTGCACGGGGCGGCGAGGAGCGGGATGTCCACGGTCTTCCCCCAGGCGATCGGTATGGCGGCTTCCTTTGATCCCGAACTGGTGGGAAGGATGGCGGCAGTAGCTGCAACGGAGGGGCGTGCCAAGTACAATACCTTTCAGAAATACAAAGATTACGGCATTTACAAAGGGCTGACGTTCTGGTCGCCCAACGTGAATATCTTTCGGGATCCCAGGTGGGGAAGAGGGCAGGAGACCTACGGGGAGGATCCGTATCTGTCGGGAAAGCTCGGCGCCGCCTTTGTCAGGAACCTGCAGGGCGACGATCCCAGATACATGAAGGCGGCTGCCTGCGCGAAGCATTTTGCCGTGCACTCCGGCCCGGAGGATCTGCGTCATGAGTTCGATGCAGTGACCAGCCTGCAGGATCTGGAGGAGACCTATCTGCCCGCGTTTCAGGATCTGGTCGATGCGGGCGTGGAAGGATTTATGGGAGCATACAACCGCACGAACGGGGAGCCCTGCTGCGGCAGCAGGACGCTGATGGTGGATATCCTGCGCGGCAGATGGAAGTTTGACGGCTACTTTACATCCGACTGCTGGGCGATCGCAGACTTTCATCTGCACCACATGGTGACGAGCACGCCCACGGAATCAGTCGCGCTGGCGCTGAAAAACGGCTGCGACCTGAACTGCGGCAACACCTACGTCTATCTGATGGCGGCATACCAGGAGGGCAAGATCACGGAGGAGGAGATCCGAACCTCCTGTGAGCGGCTGATGGAGACCAGATTCAAGCTGGGCATGTTCGATGAAAAGACGCCCTTTGACGACATTGATTACAATGCCATCGACACGGAGGAGAGCCGCGCCCTGAATGAGGAGGCAGCCAGAAAAACGCTGGTACTGTTAAAAAATAACGGCGTGCTGCCGCTGCAGAAAGACAGACTCCGCAATGTTGCGGTGATCGGTCCCAACGCGAACTCCATCGTTCCGCTGAACGGAAATTATCACGGCACTGCGAACCAGTATCACACCGTGCTCGAGTCCATCCGCAGGGCATTGCCGGAGGGCGTGCGCCTGAATTATTCCAGAGGCAGCCACCTCTATGAGTACAAGCTCGAGGATCCCGGCTTTGCGGGAGATTGCCTGGCGGAGGTAAAGGCGCAGACGGATCTGGCGGATGTGGTGATCCTGGTGGTGGGGCTAGACGAGACCATCGAGGGGGAGGAGATCACCGGAAAAGAGGGTTTTACAGGTGATCGCAGCGACCTGCTGCTGCCCAAGTGCCAGCAGGATCTGATCGCCACGGTGACGGAGCGCGGCACCCCGGTAGTGCTGGTGAACATGAGCGGCGGTGCGGTGGACTTCGGGGAGGGGAACCGCGCCGACGCGATCATACAGGCGTGGTATCCCGGCGCTCTGGGCGGCAAGGCTGTCAGCGACCTGATCTTCGGCGAGTACTCGCCTTCCGGCAGACTGCCTGTCACCTTCTACCGAAACGACAATACGCTGCCGGATTTTCAGGATTACAGCATGGACAACAGAACCTACAAGTTTTTTAAGGAGAGACCGCTGTATCCTTTTGGTTTCGGCTTGAGCTACACCACCTTCGCGTACAGCGGGATGCAGACCGATCAGGAGACGTTTGCACCGGGAGAGGATGTGACGGTGAAGGTGAAGGTCAAAAATACAGGCGGGGTGGCGTCTGACGAGATCGCAGAGTGCTATCTGCGGGATGAGGAGGCGTCCGTCCGCGTTCCGATCCACAAGCTCTGCGGCATGCAGCGCATCACCCTTTTGCCCGGCGAGGAAAAGACGGTGGCTTTCACCGTGGACAGCAGGCAGTTTGCGGTCGTGAACGAGGCGGGGGAACGCGTCTTTGAACCCGGCGCGTTTACCGTTTTCGCGGGCGGCTGTCAGCCGGAGCCCTACAGCGAGGAGCTCTCGGGATCCAGGGCGGCATCCGTGCGCGTCACGATGACAGGAGAGGAGGAGCATGATGGCGAATGAGAAGGCACTCAAAAATAAAGTACAGCTGATCACGTATGCGGACTCCCTGGGCGGCGACCTGAAAGCGCTGAATGCTGTTCTGACCAAATATTTTATGGATATCTTTGAGGGGGGCGTGCATATTCTGCCGCCTTTCCCCTCCTCCGGGGACAGGGGGTTTGCGCCCACGACTTATTTCGAGATAGAACCTTCCTTTGGAACCTGGGACGACATGAAGGCGATCGGCGAGCATTTCGGCATCGCGGTGGATCTGATGATCAACCATATTTCCCAGCGCTCCGAGTACTTTCAGGATTTTCTCAAAAAGGGCAGAAAGTCCCGGTATGCGGACTTTTTTCTGACACTCGATAAGATCTGGCAGGGCGGCGAACCTGTGAAGGCAGACCTGGACAAGGTGGCGCTGCGCCGCCCTGTTCCCTACTCCGAGTTTACGATCGAGGAGACCGGGGAGCGGGAGCGGGTGTGGACTACTTTCGGTGCATCCGATCCCTCCGAGCAGATCGATCTGGACGTACAGTCTCCGGCAGTACAAAAGATGTTTCGGGAGATCCTGACCCTGTTTGCCGAAAACGGTGTCAGGATGGTGCGTCTCGATGCCGTCGGCTATGTGCTGAAAAAGCCCGGGACCAGCTGCTTTTGCCTGGAGCCGGAGATGTATGACTACATCAGCGAAGTGAAACAGATCACCGATGCCCTGCAGATCGACATTCTGCCGGAGGTGCATGCCGACATCGCGATCCAGTACCGACTGGCGAGACGGGGCGTATGGATCTATGATTTTATCATGCCGTACATGGTGCTGGACACCCTGCTGTTCAGGCGGCACGACAATCTCTACAAGTATCTGGAGTACCGCCCCGAAAACCAGTTTGTCACGCTGGACTGCCATGACGGTATTCCGGTCAAGCCTGACCTGGACGGCATGATCGACGAGGCGGATGCGCGGGTGGTGGTAGACAAATGCCTGGAAAGAGGCGCGCGCGTAACCCGCGTCCTGTCAGAAAGCCACAAGGGTAAGAACGGCTTTGACGTACATCAGATCGTCTGCACCTACTATGAAGCGCTGGGCTGCGATGATGACGCATACCTGGCGGCGAGGGCGATCCAGTTCTTTGTGCCGGGCATTCCCCAGGTATACTATGTCGGTATGCTGGCAGGCAAAAACGACACAAGGAGAGCGGATCTGACCGGGGACAACAGAGAGATGAACCGCCACAACTACACGCTGGAGGAGGTCGATGACGCGGTGGGGACAGCGGTGGTCCAAAGACTGATGGCACTGGCGAGATTCCGCAACCGCCATCCCGCATTTGACGGCATCTTTGAGACCGTTGCATGCCCCAAAGACCAGATATGCATGCGATGGACGCTGGGGGAGGACTCCTGCACCCTGCATGTGGATCTTGGCGTCTGCAGGACATATATCGTATCTGTGACAGGCGGCAGGGAAGAGCGGATCGAAGTCTGATCTGGAAGAATCTGCTATATGCTGATTTTTCTGCTAATCTTTATAAGAGCATATGTTCCCATACCTTTCGTGCTATGGAAAGTGAGCCCATATGCTGTTCCGTAATATAGCTGTATCCTCTGATGAACATTTTTTACACCATACCCTTTGCTGTCCTTAGTAAGAATCTGCTCACATTCTTCGTCAGACATTCCGCATCCATTATCCATGACTTTAAAAACAATGTCCTGACCTTCCTGATAACATGAAATAGACAGGATTGCCCTGCCGGGAAGCTCACGGTGATCCAGGCCATGGATAATGGCATTTTCCGCAAGAGGCTGGAGCAGCAGATTGGGTATTGGGCATTCCAGCAGGTTTTTATCAATGTCGTATACCACATCAAAGGACTGCGAATGCATCATCTGCTGAATGGTAATATAAGATTTTGTGTTTTCAAATTCGGATGCAATCGTAGTGATCTGCTGCCCTTTGTTGAGCATGGTGCGATAAAAGGTCGAGAGCAGCCTTGCCATTTGGCTGATATCGCTTTGGCCGGCAATGATCGCTTTGCTGTTGATCAGGGAAAGGCTGTTGTACAGAAAATGGGGATTGATCTGGGATTGGAGTATTTCAATCTCATATTTCTGCTGTCTGATTTTTGAGAGAAGAACCTCGTTTATCAAATTGTTTATTGTACACACCATTTTTTTGAAAGAAGAAATAAGCTGCCCAACTTCGTCCGTACTGTTAGGGATAATTTCAATTTCATAGTTCCCCTGCTCCACCTGTTCCATACTGGCAGACAGCTTTTCAATGGGTGAGACAATGATCTTTGACAGTAGGGTACTGATCAGGAAGATGAGGACAATACATAACAGAATCATGGTTAAAACGATATAAGTAATATTTATGGCAGCCGCTGATATAGAGCTGGCGGGACGGTAGAGGAACGCAGTCCAGCCAAAATTTGAGAGTTCTTCGGTTTCCGTAATGTAACCGGAAATCTCTTCACCGAGGAGGGCATCTGATGATATTTCGGGGATAGAATATTTATCGGTTAAACTGATATACTGGTACATTGTTTCTCCGCAAGTACCTGACAGCAGGAATCCGTAGTTATCATTAAAGAGGTTGTTGGCAGGAAGCATGGCGGATTGAAAGTCAATGGTCATACGGCGGGCATGGACGTTTCTTCTGACTGGGTGAAGTTCCCGCGCTATGGCTATCTGTGTGATTACGGGGAAGAAGAAAATACAGAGGAAAAAATTGCGCAGATGAACCGCTATCACATCAATGCCATTGAATATTACGACTGGCACGCCCTGCACCATGAGCCAATACCGGAAGAAGTTACCAGACAGTCGCCCGGGGTATGGGAGGACTGGTCAGGACGGGAAATCTATGGGGAGACGGTGAGGAACTATATTCAAAATGCGCAGGACAGGAATATGGTCAATATGGCATATAACATGATTTATGCCGGAACGGACAGTTTTGTAAAAGATGGTTCCGGAAATCCCACAAAGGCTGCAGACTGGCAGATTTATTTTGCGCCGGAGAATGAGCGGGGAGAAGGGATGTTTACGTTTAAGATGGGCGCGTCACCTTCAGGCAATGGGAATCTGTTTTTTATGAATCCTTTGAACACGGATTGGCAGGACTATATTTTTTCACAGGAGAAACACGCTCTGGAAGTATTGGATTTTGACGGGTGGCATGGCGATACTGTGGGCGATTGGGGAAAGATGGTGGATGCTTTCGGGAACCCGCTTGGAACCGGTGAGGATGGAGAGTCAATTTATGAGGTGAAGGATACTTACAGGCAGTTTTTAAATGCAGCAAAGGAAGCTTTGGAAGGCTATTATGTATCATTCAATCCTGTGGGTGCGCAGGGGATAGAGCAGGTAAATACAAGCAATTCAGATGTTCTTTATACGGAATTCTGGCCCTGGGACCAGGACAGGGACGGTGTGCTGTATGACACATACCAGTCTCTGGTAACTGAGGTGGAACGGACAATGGAGGAAAGCAAGCCATATTCTGCAGACGGAAAAGGGAAATCTCTTGTGGTGAAAGCATATATCAATTATTACAAGACCACGGGTACAATGAATGTACCGGGTGTCCTGCTGTGTGATGCGGCGGTATATGCGGCAGGCGGTTCAAGGCTTGAACTGGGAAACGGAAACCATATGCTCCATGTGGAATATTATCCCGATGATGATATTCCAATGGGGGATGAACTGCAGGAAGCTATGGCAAAGATGGCGGATTTTACGGTAGCTTATGAGAATCTGTTGAGGGATGGGCAGTTTACGACAGAGAACAGGGTGGAAATTGCGGAGCACCAGGTAAGCAGGGACGGTCAGGGTGATACGATATGGGCATATACAAGAGCTGACGGGAAATATGAAATACTCCATCTGATCAATCTGCTGGGAACGGATAATGAATGGCGTGACGAGAGAGGAAAAAAAGAAGCTCCGGCGTATGCAGAGAATTTAAATGTAAAATATTACACGGAGAAAGAGATTACACAGGTTCATATGGCATCTTTTTCTTTTGCGGATGGTATGAGCAGGGAATTATCCTTTGAACAGGGAGAGGATTCAAACGGTAAATATATTCGATTTACAGTACCTTCTTTGGAGTATTGGGATATGATTTATATGAAATGAACACGAAACAGACAGAAAAATCGTCAGGAGAAGGAAAATGCCGGGAAATGATAAATTCTTTTCAGTCAATATCCGTGAGTATTTGGCTTTGGGGAATGATGAAGAAGCCGGAGAGCCAGCACTGGTTGAGTTGCTTTCCGGCTTTTCCAGTCCGAAGAATAAGGACGTGGAACGTTTTTTGAAAAAAAGTGCCATAGAATTCACGAAAAAGAACCAGTCTGTTACATATCTTGTAGTTTCAGCAGAGGATGTCAGATTACTTGGATATTTTACCCTTGCATTAAAACCATTGACGGTAAGGGGTGAAACAGTGAGCAATACCATGAAAAGAAAGTTGTTGCGAATCAGTGAGTTGGAAAACAGATACTTATACTATGTCTGCATATCTGATTGCACAGCTTGGAAAAAATTACGCGGGCGGCAGGGATAAGGAAATCTCTGGAAAGGCGCTTATTGAACTGGCTTGGATGATGATTGAAAAAGCACAGTATATGTTTGGCGGCATGGTAACATTCTTAGAAGCTGAAAATGAGGAAAGGCTGTTATCATTTTACCGTGACAACCGCTTTTCGCAGTTTGATACAAGGCAGACCGTATCAGATACGGACGAGTCGCATGAGCTGGTACAGCTTTTAAGGCTGCTCTGATGCTATTTCGCCGTACTGAAAAGTATGGATTTTTCGGCAAAACCACAATTTGTCGATTTGTCGAATGTCGAATTGGGTGAGGTAAAAGTCATCATAATCTAACAGCGGCACAGGCGGCAATTTCCAAATAATGCCATAGGAATTTGGGTACTCGCAGGCAAAAGTATACTTTCACGCAAAAGTCAGGGGTTTCCGTGATAATACAGATATCCATATTAAAAAATATTCCTGAAACAGAAGTTGAAGATAAAGGCGGACAGTGGCATAATAAAAACCATACTCCCAAAGAAAGGGGAATTTGTTGTAGAAGATAACATGGAACTGTCTGATACCCTCTGCCGCAGCTTAAGTGAAAATACAGCTATTCCCGTCATTTTGCTGACGGTGCGGGACGGGGCGCAGGACATGGTGCAGGGGCTGTCTATCGGGGCGGATGACTATGTGACGAAACCTTTCCGCATGGATGTCCTTGTGTCAAGGATACGGGCTCTGCTGCGCAGGATGAGGAACCGCAGGCCAGAGGACGGAAGCCTTTACTGCGGGGATGTCTGCATCAATAAAAAGACATCCAAAGTCTATAAAAAAGACTGCCCGGTAGAACTGACACCGAATGAATACCAGCTCCTTCTACTGCTTCTGGAGCATAAGAACCAGACCATTACTGTGAGCAGATTTTTGAAAAGCTGTGGGATGTGGACGGCAATTATGTCAATGACAATACGCTTACCACGCTGGTAAAGCGCCTGCGGCAGAAGGTGGAGGATCATCCGCAGATGTCAAAGATCCTCCTGACAGTCCGTGGATTTGGGTATAAGGCGGTGGACTATGAGGGATAAAAAGAAGGGGAACAGGATTTTAATATGTGGGATTGCGCTTTCCATCTGCCTGTTCGTTCTGGCAGGCGGTTTTATCCTGCATCTGTCAGAAACATTTATCAGAAGCGGTATTGCGGATATGGACGGGGCTGTGGGGATTGCCGCCCCGGAACAGCTCGGCGGTGTCATACACCTATACAAGTCCGGCGATGGCCTGAGGGATGCGGGGGAAGAAATCTTAAGGCAGTACGGTTATGGGAGGGATGTATATTCTTTTGTTCCGGCATGGTTTGGGCAGCGGCATATGCCATCCCTTTCTGTATCATACTGACCATGCTGTTTTCTTTTGGGCTTTAGGAACTGTAGGAAAATAACCGATGCAACTTGCGCAGGTTATTTTCCTGCAGTTCCTAAGAGAGGGTGAGTTTGTGTATTATACGAAAACGAAGCGTCTTGCAGAGTGATTGAAAAAGCGGGATTCCAGTATGAGGGTACATTGAGAAGCAATGCTATTCCATTATATATGCGTACACGCTTATTGTAGCGTTCCGCTTCTGTATTTGTATAATCTGCTGCCCGCAATACGGCCACTTCATAAGTTCTGGATACGCTGTTTATGTCGAAAATACAGTGCCGAGAGCCATAATAACCGCATTGGTGAAAGCATG
>ERZ808054.422-NODE-422-length-41751-cov-12.494889_pt1 | contig 41751 bp, 40 predicted proteins | sample MGYA00380201_ERZ808054 | MGnify/ENA primary metagenome ERZ808054 (study PRJEB31490, sample SAMN06133419) | mouse gut metagenome | isolation source: Z5_2 | host: mice | place: China: Chengdu | collected 2015-05 ...
TCTGACGTAATATTCATCAGAATGAATTATGCTGTACCTTCTTTTAATTTGAGGAATTTTCGAGTAATTAGGAGTGGATAAAGTTACGAATAACAGGATATTTCTTCCCCCATTTTTCTTTGATATTTTCCAGTTCCGAGAGGGCGGATGTCTCATTCGGGGCATGATATACGGATTTGAAATCAGCGGAAAACTTCTTCAGGTCGCTGTAGTTCACATATTTAAAGGAATTCCGCAGCATATGGATGACACACCTCTGTATCTGAGCCTGCGGATACACTGCCCCGATTGCTTCCTTAAAACCGGCAAGCCCGTCTACACAGAAGAACAGCACGTCCTGTACGCCCCTGTTCTTCAGGTCATTAAGCATCCCCAGCCAGAACTTACTGGTCTCATTAGCTCCTACGGTGATACTCAGGATATCCTTATAGCCGTCTGCTGTAATACCCAGCACGATATAAGCCGCACGGATTAAGACGCGCCCGTCCTCCCTTACTTTATAGTGGATGCAGTCCATAAATACAAATGGATAGACAGAGTTTAAGGGGCGTGACTGCCATTCCTTTATTTCCGGCAGTATCCTGTCAGTGATCTTACTGACCATTTCGGCCGACAGTTCCATTCCGTAAAGTTTCTGTATCTGGTCATGGATGTCCCGTGTGCTCATTCCCCTTGCATAAAGGGATATCACTTTTTCTTCTATCCCGGAGACATCCCGCTGGTATTTTGGAATGAGTTTGGGTTCGAACTCGCCTTCCCGGTCTCTTGGGACATCAATCTGGAATTCCCCATATTGGCTCTTTAATGTTTTAGTGGAATGCCCGTTTCTCTTATTGGATGTTGGCACATCACCTTTCTGATTTTTCTCATAACCGAGAGAGGCATCCAGTTCTGCCTCCATGAGTTCCTGAAGGATGTCTTTGAAACTCTCCCTAAGCAGGCTGTAGACATCAGCCACGCTGTTTAGGTTGTTATCTGCGATAATCTGTCGAATCGGCTGTTTTGTTGCTGGCATAAAAAATCCTCCTTTTTGATAAGAATTGTCATATCTTGGTTCTTACCAAAAAAGAGGTATTTCTTTCCAAAGACACAAACTATTTTACACTACCCGGAAAACATTGAAAAATAGACATTTCTTGATATGGACCATATGGAGAGCATTGATTTTATAGTATTCTTTGCAAAAACCATACAGAAAATGTACTATTTTACAATAATCCAGTGGCCACATGAATAAAGCCAGTCCTGATTAGTGGGCTGGCTTTTAGAATTAAGTAAAAATAGTTTCATTGAGTAATTTTTAGCTATTTAAATATTGTTTGATTGCAGCATTTAACTCTATTGGAATTTCTCGGCGTGTACGTATTCCATATAACTCACTAACCCCAATCAGTGCAAAACTTTTAAAAACAGCTGTTACTGCCTTTAAGGATTCACAAATATCCTGTTTATAATGTACTTCTGCCTGATTTCCTTTTTGTATTATAGTAACAGTAATTTTTACGTCATTGCCTGAAACTTTACGTATCGCGCTGTTAAGTTTCTGTTCAATTCCAGATGCTCCTATAATACTATCAGTGGCACAGGAAATAATACAACTTCCATCTTCTTCATAACTTAGCGCAACTTTTGTTCCACTATAACCACTGAAAAATCTTTTTATTGCCTGTCCCATACCATGAATATCTTTTCCAGATTTAAATGTATATGTACGTACCAATTTTGTTGCCATAGGACAATTTACCCTTCTCTATCTTTTGTCCAACCGTCAATTTCATGCTTACTTAATTCATTGCTTATTTTTTTAGATATATCAAAAACAGCAGGTTTGGACTGTTTCAAAAGTGCATTAAAAGTTCCTCTGTTTTCCCTTGCAAAATTACTTATTGCATCTAATGCAACTGGAGCAGCCGCAGCAATTATACTAGCTAATGTAAGTGACATATTCTTTTCCTCCTTTGCTTATCATATAATATGTTTTCTAAGCCAAAATACTACATTATTGGTATATCATAATTCTCTATAATTTTAATTATCATTTATACATTATTTAATAAAGGAATTGTTTTAAGATAAAAATTCTATATTAGTATATATAATGATATCCTAATAACTTATTGATTTTTTGTAATAAGCTGTATAATATTCCTGTCTATTGTATTTTCATTCTAAAACAATCTTATAAATATAATACAATGTTATTCAGCAAATATCTATAAAGCGGCAAAAATAGCAAAGAATCGAGCAAAAATAACATACAATGACATAATAATCACGATCATGATCATGATGTTAAAAAATTCATTGAATAATACAACAAAATAAAATCCCAATTTTATTTATTGCCATCATATAAAAGCATAAGATTACTGCGAGGTATATAGATTTAAAACTCCTTGATAATATATACATATTAAGATATAATATGACTATATCAAATGCGCGGAGGGATACAAATGGAAACAATCAGGCCATCTTCAGATTTAAGAAACCATTATAATGAAATATCAAAACAATGCCATGAAGAAAGGAGTCCGGTTATTATTACCGTTAATGGGCGTGGTGATACCGCCATATTGGGATTGCAGGATTATTATCAAATGAAATCAGAGCTGGAATTATTGCGGACATTAGCAGAAGCGGAAGATGATGTTGTTAATGACAGAGTAGCATCAATGCAAAATACATTTGATGATATACGCAAGTCACTCTTAGAGAGGAAATCCCATGAAGTATAAAATTATCAGGACAGATAAAGCGGATGAGCAGTTAAGAGAAATTATATTTTATATTGCAGATGATTCCGGGAGTGTAGATATTGCACTGAATTATCTCGATCGGATTGAGGCAGCAATCAGACGTTTGGAAGAATTTCCTATGTCCGGAAGCATTCCACGATATTCAATCCTTCGGAAACAGGGTTACAGAGTCCTTATAATTGAAAGGCATCTGGTATTCTATAAGATAAATGAGGATGAGAAAATTGTTACTATTTATGCAGTAGTAGATAGTAGACGAGAATATAAAAATTTAATATAGTAGACGGAAATATTTCAGTTTCATAGCAACAAAAAATAAAACTACCTACACAAATCTCGTAAAAGTGCAAAGGTAGTTTTTTATTGTCCAATTTAAAGGACTTTTCTTCATGTAAAATATTTATATTGCAATTCAAAACATCTTTCCGGTAAATATTTCCAACTAAAATACAAACAAACGTATGAAAAATATATTGACATACAAGAATATATGTTCTGCGCTTATCATCAATGAAACACAAGAAGACTCATTTGATCATACAAACGGTGCTGCAACACCTCTGAATCAAATAAGCCTTCTCATACATACACAAATTCATGCCATAAAGGCTAGAATTTGAAACGCAGAATCGCGCTTGTCATTATATTACATATTTATTTGTTTTTAGTCAAGCAATTTCAGGCGTTTCGCTGTGTTTCCTATTAGTAGTTTTTAGCATATATAGATTTTTTGAGCTCTTTTTTCTTTTTCATGGAGAAATATAAGAAGACTCTATTATTTATAAAAGTAAAAAGAAAAATAATTTCTTCATGCGTGGGGAAATGTCCATCAAAAAGGGCATTTATTATTGAAAGGAAAAAATCAGTGCAGTTTGTAGAAGTATATATATGAAGGAGGGGGTCTTATTGAGAGAGTTGTAGGGCTGAGAAGCCTATATATTTTTACTTTTGGTATCAGAGTTTAAAAAGTAATTATATGAAATAGAGAATATATGAACAGGAGGTGAAAAGAATTGGAAGATAATTTAAACAGAATACAGTACGTTATTCTGAATATCATGAGAAAGCGTAAAGCTGTAGACCACATGCACTCAATGCCTTGTAATGAAATTCGTGAGATAGAAAACCGTTGTAAGGTGACTACTATTTATAAATATGTCTGTATTTTGGAAAACAAAGGATATGTAACAAAGGGAGCAAAGATTGAAAGAGCATTTGGCTGCATATTAACCAAAAAAGCATTGGACATATTGCCTAAAGAAGAAAATGGAGGAAAACAAGAATGAATGATTTAACTGTAAAAAGAAAGTGCGGTATTTTAGCGATTGGAGCAGGCGGTGGAAATGTTGGTACATCATTTTATTTAGCTGGTTATCCATCATTGTTTGTAAATTCAGCAAAACTTGATCTGGATAGTTTGACTGAGGTTGATGCGAAATACAAGTATCATATTCCGGGTGGAGAAGGATGTAATAAAGATAGGAAAAAATCTAAAGAGCTTTTCCGTAAAGATATCGACAACATCATCAATGAGATTAAAGAAAAAATGCCTGGAATTGAATATTTGTTTATTATTGGTTCCGCTGGTGGTGGTACAGCTTCCGGTGTACTTGCATCTATGAAGCGCATTGTAATGAATGAACTGGATTTGAAAGCATGTATCATAGTTACGATACTGCCCAATACAAAGGCTGAATCCGTAAAAGCATTGATTAATGCGTATGAAACGCTGGCTGAGATAGAACAGTTGGAAGAGCCATGTATGACGATTATTCTTGATAATGATAAGAATGTAAACAAAATGCGTATAAATGAAATGTTTTTCTGCTATTTGGATGCGTTGCTGACTAACTCTTCCAGTTCTGTATTAGGAAATGTAGACAATGCAGAAATTGAAGAGATGATTTCAACATCAGGAATGGCAATTATATCAAAATTAGGAAAAGATAAGTCGGATACACAACAGCTTATTAGTACCTTCCATAACAATATTTATGCACCGCTTGAAGATGATAAAGTGATCAAGTATATAGGATTGATAAATTCAGGTAATGGAAAAGATATCGGAGTAGAAGACATCTACAATGAAACAGGTATTCCTCTTGATACATTTACTGGATATGAAGCAGATGCAACAATCTGTATTCTGGTGGGATTATCACTTCCTTATGCAAAAATGACAGAGATTAAGGAAATTATTGATTCTAATAAGGACACAATCAAGCGTAATTTGACAGTACAAAGTAAGGGAAAGTTGTCAGAAGGTTTGGGGTTCTTTGATGATATCATGCCTACAAATAAATCTAAAACAGAAAAGAAAACGAGTAATAGGGATTTACTGTTTTAGGAGATTATAAGCAGTTAATACGTAAACATAAGAGCTTAATAATAATTTGATGTGAAAATGTAATTAATAGAAATACATTGGGTGGAATTATTTGTCTCACTCAATAATAAATCAGAAAGAGAGGATTTATATGTTAGCAACATTACAATTCATAGTTAAGTATATACTGACTTTAAGTACAATTATTGGACTTGTTTTTATGATAGTAACCTATCTCCTATTCAAAGAATTGCTGTTGCTGAGAAGTATAGATCTATTTATGAAAAACAGGCAAAAGAAAATCAAGGTACACGTAACGATTTAAAAAATAATATTCCACAAAATCTTGGGGGAAGTGAAAAGAAAAAAGCAGCTAAGGACAGAGAGGTAAACAGTAAATTAGCAAAAGTCGCTAATGTCAATCCTGAAACTTATCGTCAAGCAAAACGTGTTTTAGATTCGGAAAATGATGACTTAAAACAGCGAGTATTGTCTGGAGAAACATCAATTAATGCTGGTTATAAAGAACTAACGCAAAGTAAAAAAAGTGACAATTGCACACCGGTAATTTCTATTGTATACTATTTTTAGCATACAAAGGAGAATACAAATATGGAATTACACGATAAGATTGGTTATAAGAAAGCAATTATTGTTGATGAATGTATGTTGACTGAATTGGATCAATGTATAAGAAATTTTTTTGCATTGGCACCTAAATATAGTGCAGATTTGTTGGATGAAAGCATAATAGACTTTGAAACATTGGATGAACTTTTACAATATGATAATTTTGGAAATAAAGCTATAAATTTTTTGAAAATTTCTTTTGGATATGCTAATAGGCTTACATTTAAACAAACACTATCTTTTTTTCATAGTTATGAGTATTCATTGTTGGCAGAATATATTATTAATAACATGGAGGATAACATTTTATTTAAGCAAGAGATGTTTAAAATATTTGAAAAGGGTAAAAGACCTTGGCATTATACTTTTGTGACAAAATTTAGTTACATGTACTTTTGCATAGCATTTCTATTTTTTATTGCTATTTTTAGTGGTATATTGTATTTAAAAGGGATGTTTATATTTAAGGATACACCATTAAGTGCAAGTCTGTTTAATAATTGGATTATTAGTACTGCATCTATATTCATTGTATCGTATTTGCTTTCTCGAATTAGGAAAGTATTATTCCCTGTAATATCATATAAAATTGGTGAGCAGAAAAAGCAGATTGAACGTAGAGATGATTTAATAAGTAAGTTTTTTTGGGGAGTGATTGTTGCAGGAATCGTATCGGTTATAATAAGTATACTAATATAAAATATGTACTAGCCATCAAAACTAAAATAAGGTGGCTGGTATTTTTTTATTCTTGACACTTGAGCAAACATTCTGCATAATCGCAAATGTAGAACGTATGTTCCTACCCGGCAACGCAAAATCATCGTATAAGGCAATATGGTGATTTTCGATTTAGATGTCTAAGATAAGGACATCCGAAATTTTTCGGTTTAGTAACTTACAACACACAGATTCCGAAATTCATTATGTGAAAAATTTAATAGTGATTGTAGTACATGGATGAATTTAGAGCAGTTTCAGATTTGGGATTGCTTTAGGTTTTATTTTTGTTACGGATTTTTGAGAAAATGGAAAGATTCTTTAAATTTTAAATATTTTTTGGCTTTTTTATTAGTTTTTATGCTTTTTAATAGTTTTTTCACAATTTTGAGAAAAAGTTGGGAATTAAAAGAGAAGTAATAAGTGAGAGTTGTTATTTATAGTGTAAATTGATTGTGGAGGTAATTGTCGATGAGCAAAAAGATTGATTATACGGAAAAATTAAAACCGATTTATATAGAGTCTATAGAAGCAAACCATATTTATATAAATGGCATTGCTGAAAAGACTGATAAGAAAATAGAGTACAAAATCGGTAATAGCTGGTTTGAGTTCCATAAAATGAAAGCAAGGAAAGCCGTTTTAACAGGCAGTCTGTTTTTAAGATATATGAACAACAAAATCACAAGATATAGCGGTGATTCATGTAGAGATTTTATTGTGGTCAAATTTAATTATAATGCAGAATATAAAACATTCTGGTAACGTTGATATTGTGTTGGACCCTTTTATGGGTTCGGGCAGTACAGGGATTGCCTGCATACATACTGGTAGATTTATAGGTATAGAAAAAGATGCAGACTACTTTGAGATTGCCAGAAAAAGGGTAGAAGATGAGCCGTTTTAAAAAGACAGGATAAAGGTATTGGAGTATACTTCAATGCCTTTTTTGTTTGAGATTATGATGAGTTTGTTTGATAGTGAACAGATAATGAAGTCGTTTATCAGAAGTGAAAGGCATGATGAAGCAAGGGAAACCGCAGAAAGGTTGATAAAAAAGGGAAAATGCCACTTGAAGATATTGCGGATTGTGTTCCGTCATTATCACTTGATGAATTAAAAGAAATAGAAGCTGAGGTTATGCAGTTAGCATAATCAGAGATATAATTTAATACCAAAATAGCACGTACCTGCGGATACGTTGGTAAAGGCGCATGGAACAGGAAATTGTAAACCATGCGTCTTATTTCGTCCAAAAGGAGGAACATGGGCGATAACATTCAAATCAACACCATAGGGCGATTAACGTCCTGTTTGCAAAAGAAGATTGATAAGACAACTGACTTAGTCGAGGTACATTTTTCCCCTGCCAGTACCCAAAGTATAGAGGACAAGTTAAAGAGTGTCATTCTCCAGGCCTATGATAGATAAGGCAAAGGAACTGGCGGAAAAAGAAGGGGTTCTTGATAAGATAACTTTTGTACTTGGCGCATTGGAAAACTTGAGAGATTTTGGCGATAAATCCTTTGATATGGTGATTTCCTTTGACGCCCCCATTTCATATACTTATCCCAATCATGAAAAAGTTATGAAAGAGCTCGTACGCATATGCCGCAAACGAATTGTGATCAGTGTATCAAGCCGCTTAGGGCATCTTCCGTATCTGGCAAACCCGATACAGAAAAACCAGTTCATACCGGATGAAAAATGTGACGACCCGTTTGTAAAGTGGTGCATCAATAATAGAACAAATGCAGTCGAGAACTTCCGCTTCAGCAGGGGTGCCGTGGTGTATCACATACACTTTTATACCGGATGAACTGGAAGATATGCTGAAAAGTTATGGCGTAAAAAATATTAAGCTGGCAGGCCCCGGCGCATACGCAAGAACACTTCCGAATGAATTTTATAACTCCAATCCATACGTATGCGGCATGGGAAAAGATAACCTGTTTGCCCGGGGCGAATTGTGATTATTCTGCGGGAATAATCGTTTATGCTTTTTTTCTCTGCCGCACGGAAAGGACGATATATAGCAGGAACCATCCGATACAGTGAGCCAGAAGAATGAAAATATCTTTTACAGCCGTTGTCCTGCTGCCGGCGGCCAGGTTCATAATGCCCTCGAATGCGGCCTGCGAGGGGACAAGGCATAAAACTGCGGAAAGAAGCGCATGATTTATTCCCAAAAGGAAACTCAGGATTGGCACAGCCATAAACAGCAGCATAACGATTTTGATATAAACCACGCCGGCCATCAACCCATTGGAAGCTCTGCCGATGAATAAGCCTGTTAATGCTGATACAAATGCGGAAAGCGCAATGAGCGCCAGCATGAGAACCGCACTTTGCAAAGAAAGCCGGAAGCAGATACAAACCGTAATAATGGAGGATAAGCACCCGCAGATAAATCCGACAAAGAGCTTTTGCATGATATACTGGCTGTGGGTCATTGGCAAAATCTCGTTGACAAGCGCGACACCGTCCTCTTTTTCGGAAATCATATTCATTGCATTGAAAGTGCATCCCATAAACATGGCCACAATCAGCGTAACGGCGATGAACATATTTTGAAATCCGGCCATTATATCCGGGCGGTCTAAAATGTGAACTTCTGTCTGCCGGGCGGTATTTCGGTGTTCGTACAGATCGGGAAGCGTGCCCGCGGTCTGGCGGAATATATCCAGCTCGTCGCCGGAAAGAATTGTTTTGATGCCGTTTCCATCGGTTTCCACACCGATCAGATTCGTGGACGGCTCTATGATCGCATCCGCCAGTTCTTCCATCGTCGAATAAGCCGTCACCGTGCCGTACTGTTCCAGCCATGTAACGGTCTGCGTCGGCAGCTTTCCTTTCAGGAACCCAAAATGCAGCTCGCCAAGCGCGGTAAAATCGATTGCGCCGACAAAGTTCAATGCCGCCGCGGCGACAATGGGCAGAAGAAAAGTCATCAGGCAGAACCTGTCATGCAGCACGCTTTTCAGTTGGTAACGTAAACCTTTCATAATCAGCCTTCCTTTCTCATTTCTCTGCGGAACGCGCACTGTACGCCCGCGAATAATACGGCGATCGCAGCCAGACATCCCAAACAGCAGCCGGGACTGTTCATCGGCGTACCAAAATAGGCATTTTTCAGTCCCATGTAAATGTGATAAAAAGGATGGAAGCGAATCCAATCCGGCTTTATCGCCGTATTTGCGGATAAAAATACGGGAGTCGCGACAAAAACAGCAATCAAAAGATAGGCCAGCGTGAACTGCCGGAAATCTTTCAGAAGCAGGGCGCAAATCAGTCCGGTCAGGGCCATAATCAAGGACAGAAGCGTCGTTTGGAACAGCACCGCAGACAATATGGAGGCGGTATCCCTCATTCCGACATTCAGCGCGGTGAGCAGTATTGCAAAGACCAGATCGGACAGCAGGAAAATTGCCAGTTTGGACAGAATAAACAGATTTTTCCGCAAAGGCAGAATCGCGTGGACGCGGATAACGCCCATATTTTTTTCTTTGAACAGCACGGCGGCAATCCCTAAAAATCCGACGGCGGCAATTTCAAAAAACAGCAGTTCGCAGGTGATCTCTTTCCTCGCCTTCTGCTCCGGCGTGTTGGTGCCAATTATCTTCGCGCTGTAATGTCCTGACGGCTGCAGGAGAGAAAGGGCGTAGTCGGCCCGGTGGCGGTCGGCATTTTCGGTTGTCTCATAGAATATAAGCTGCGGCGTTCCGGTACCGGCATCGATGCCGACGCCGTTTGTATCATCGAGTAAAATCGCGTCGAGCGTTTCTTTTGATGAAACGCGCTGAACCGAAGCGGAAACCGTTGTCTGTGTTTTATCCGGGTCATACAGGTACACATTGTATAGACGGGCGTTCATGAACTTCACATATCCAAAATTCACATACAGGGTGTAAAGAACCAGAAAGCCCAGCGACATGAGGAAAAATCTCCCGGACACCAGCATCCGGATGTCTTTTTTGAATATATTACGCCACATCAGGACAGCCCCCTTCCCGTATACTTGATAAACATATCTTCCAGCGTAGGCTCCTGCGAATGGATGCTGATGATCTCGTCATGTGCGAAGGGGAGACCGGCCGCCAGCTCCGGGGCTTCAAGCGTCTTTTCCTCCCGACGCCCCTGATACAGATAGTCAATCACGACGCGGTGATTGCTGTTCTGCTCTTTCAGGGTTTTGGGCGTGTCCAGCGCCATGATTTTGCCGTTGGATATAAAAGCTACCCGGTCGCACAGCAGATCGGCATCCAGCATATTGTGGGTAGTCAAAAATACCGTCGTGCCCTTTTGGCGTTCTTTCTCAATGATCTTGCGGAACAGGACGGCGCCGGAGGGGTCAAGCCCGCTGGTCGGTTCGTCCAGAAAAAGCAGTCTGGGGTTGCTGATCAGCGCCCGTGCCATGCTCGCCCGCTGGCGCATACCTTTTGAGTAGGATGAAACCGGCTTTTTCAGGAAGTCCGGCTTAAACTCCAATTCCGTCAAAACTTCTTCAATACCGCGTATCTGCGCTTTCGGATAGAACGAAGAAAAATATTTGAGATTGTCAACAACGCTCAAATTGGCATACAGATAGGGAAACTCAAACAGGACGCCGATCTTTTGGAAAAACGCCCGCGTATGCGCCGCGGAAATATCCTGCCCGAACAGCGATACCCTGCCGCCGTGTCCTTTCAGAATCCCTGTCAGGATCTTTTGCGTCGTCGATTTTCCGGAGCCGTTCGGCCCAAGAAAACCAAAGATTTCCCCATCTTCCACAGTGAAGTCAAGGCCGTGCAGCGCCTGTTTATCCCTGCCATAGGAGAAAGTCAAATTCTTTACTGCAATCATTCATCCTCACCCCATTTCCCGCGCTGTGTTTTTTTCTTTTCCTGTTCCCGTCTGCTCCACCACTTTAGAAACTTCATCTTGAACGGGACGGAAATTGCCAGCGCCGCCGCGATCACCAGCCACCAGTACCATTCCATACCTGAAAATGTCATAAAATCTACCTCCTTTGTCTGCGAGTCCTGTTCGTCCTCTCGTTGAGGTAAGCTTATGAAAATGCGGTGAAGTCAGCGTGAAGCCGGGGTGAAATCGGCGTGAAATCTTTCGGGTCTGTCTGTTAAAAAGATTACGACGGCAAAGTTCTGTTATTTTTCGTACATGACAGCAATGTCATGTATTTTGCGCTTCATGTTTTCGCGGACATGCGGCGGCTCCAGACATTCACATCTGTTCCCGAAGCCGAGAAGTATATCATAGTGGTAGTCGTTTTCTACGAAAGGAAAATCCACGATATAATACGCGCCGCCGTCCGGCACAAAGTCATCACAGGCACAATAATCAAGCACCCTGTCCATTATGGATTCATGAATGCGGATTTTGATCTTTATCTGCATGGCTTCCAGGATTTCCGAGAAGTCTAAAGCCGGTTTCTGATATTTTTTTGGGGTAAAGGTCTCGTCCATCATTTTTAAATCTGACATACGGGATATCCGGAATAAACGGAAATCATTTCTGACATGGCAATATCCCTGCAAATACCAGTGACTGCCTTTTAATACAAACTGATACGGTTCCACCGTTCGCACCGTTTTATTTCCACGATGAGCCGTATATTCGAACAGAAGCAGCCGGTTTTTCTGTAAAGCGGATCTGATGATTTCCCAATAAGGCTGTATGCTGCGGTTTCCTGTCCATTGACTCAAATCTATGTGGATTTGGCTTGTTTTTAATTTCCCCGTTAAAAGAGCGGAAAGATCGTCGGCAGAGAGGTATTTTTTACCGGTTTTGTATTCCGGCATAATTTCAAAGCCGCCGCCGACTCCCGGCGTTGAGCGAACCGGAATACCCGCCATGTTGATTGTGTCCAGGTCGCGGTAAATTGTACGGGGTGAGACTTCAAACATATCCGCTAATTCCTGTGCGCCTATTCGTTTTTTGTCAAGTAGTATCATAATAATGCTGATAAGTCTGTCTATTTTCATTTGATATCCGCCTTTCATTTTTTTCTGATTATAGATTGCTGACATATTGTTGTCAACAATTATGGGTTATAATAGATAAAGTGAAAACAAATTGAGAGAAAGGCAGGACTATTAGTATGCAGAAAAAAGCTTTGGTAGTAATCGACATTCAAAAAGACATAACAAAGAATTACAAAGACATTATCGGCAATATCAACAAAACGATTGACTGGGCTGTTAATAACGATATTCATGTCGTTTATATCAGGCATGAAAATTTATCGGCCGGCACAAGGACGTTTAAGCCGAATACGCCCGGAGCCGAATTTGCTTCCGATCTGAAAATCGTGTCAGAAAATATTTTTACAAAATACAAGGGAAACGCGCTGACCAGTGAAGAATTTACGGAATTTATCCGTCAGAATGAAATCAGTGATTTTTACATAACCGGGGCAGACGCGGCCGCCTGTGTGAAATCGACCTGTTACAACATGTGTAAGGCAAATTATGGGGTGAATGTACTGTCAGACTGTATAACCAGCTATGATAAAAAGAAAATTGACGAAATGCTGCACTATTATGAAAGTAAAGGCAGTAAGATTATCAGTCTGAATGATCTGCTGTCATAAGACTTTTAGCGTTTGCACGAAAAATCAGTATACCGTCCGCGTTGGACAGTATACTGATTGATAATGGTACCCTGTATATTATTTTAACAGATAAGCTCTCTGGTCCGCAATTTCGTCGGGAACTGCGGCGCCGGAGTTTTTCACTTTCTGAATCAGGTTATCCATATGATGGATTTTCTGGGACTGTTTTACGCCGTAGCGGTCCATCATTTCCTTATATAAAGGATTTGCTTTGAGCTTATCCCGGATTTCCTTCGAGAACGGACAGTGCGTGAACAGGATGGTACGTGCCACTTTGTTCAGGCGGGGAGAACCCGCTCCTTCATAAATAATCCATGATTCATAATCCCGAATGAACATCTCCTTGAAGCTGTTTTTCGCTTTCTGCATGCTGAGTTTGACTTTTTCCTTCGCATCGGCGGAAAGTTCTCTGTTCTTTTTATAGAACTGAATATAGTCGAAATATTCGCTCGTGAGGGACGGCTCCGATACGTCGTTCCATCTTGCGCCCTGAATACGCTTGCACATTTCCCAACGGTACTCACCGGTCAGACGGACGAGGATGTTGTTCAGATCTTCCATCTGGAAAAGGGATACCATCATGCGGGCCGGGGTAGTACGTTTACGGCCTTCGATTTCCTGCCACATAACGCCGCGGACGCCGACATTGGGCATCAGGATGACGTCGGGCAGTATTTCCACGCTGACGGATTCTTTGGCGATGCCGATATCGGGATTGCTGTACATGGTCTCACGGTAATAAGCGCCGTAATCGGTCGCGCAGATGTGCTCAAAACTTGATCTGACCTTATCCGCGGACACGAGGGATTCCGATAAATCTTTTAATACGTTGCTTTCCGAAAAGACCGGACAGAAGATGCTGATACGGCCGAAAGTCATCTTGTTGACGGACTGGAACATGTTATCCAGTTCGAACTGAACCTGTTTGGAACGGTCGGCCAGCATGGGCGCTTCTTCTGCCGCCGTGATTTTACCGGTCACTTTCAGTTCATGCACATAAGCGCCGTAATCGTTGTCAAATTCGTTGCGGCATGGCGCCTTGCGTCCCTCGTATACCTCTTTCATCCATTCGTAAGCGGTATAAACGCCGCGGGACGGGTCGCTCGGCAGAGAATCTACAATGGAATAGAGATAGGCCGCGTTTTCCATGCCGGCCAGCGTTTCGTCCACATAGCCGAAGTTAAAGAACATTTTAACGATTTTCGGTATATTGGAATCGGAAAGGCTTTTCATAAAGGCCTGTGTGTAAACTTTGTAGAACAGCTTGCTGACCGTCAGGCGGAGTTTCCTGCATGCGTCGTCGGAGCCGTTTTTGTCGGAAAGTTTGTTGTATTTGTCGACAGCGGCTTTAAAGCCTGTCGTCGTCTCTTCGTCACAGCCGGCATAGGTCAGAATCGTGTGAAGGGAATCCGTAAGATCAGGCACTTCGGAAGAGGACTGTTCTTCCGGCGAATCCGCCGCGTTCTGAAGTGCTTCCAGTTTGTTCTTGTATTCCTGGACGCGGTTTTTGTACATTTCCTTATCGATGGAAGCCTGATTCTCAAGCTGTATCATCATCGTGCCGAGAGCAGCGGTGATGGCGGTGGAATCTTCGTCGTGTGCGCCGATCCGGTAGAGAATGCTCGCATACAGATCGAAGAAATCGAGTTTGTTTTCGTTCATCAAAAGCCCCGCAATTTCCGCTTTATATTCATAAAGTTCACGGCATACGGAGAAAATTTCGTAAACGTCCTGACTCGCTTTTAACAGCATGCCGAGAATAAAATCCGCAATCTGCGCTTTGGCGGTAATGCTTTTCATAATGCGCTGTAACTGTCCGTAATAACTGTTCAGCCAATCCGGAACGTCATCTTCCAGTTCCATTTCCGTGACGTCTTCGAGTCCCGGAAGCACTCTGGTCGCAATGCCGTGTTTGGCGGTAAAACGGCCGTATTCGGAATAACTTTTCATCAAATACTGATAGAAATTATCGCAATCGAACTTCGTCAGTTCGTATTGGTCAAGAATTTCCTTCAACTGCCTGAACAGGGAACTTACAATGAGATTGGAAAGGTCTGATTTTGCACGGAGAAGTTCGGACAGATGTCCGTCCGTACATGCGTAAGAAGCAAGTGATATATCTTCGACCGCCTGATAGGAAATAAAATAGGAATCATATGCGAGCTCACATACGCCGATGACATCTCCTTTATTCAGATAAAATTCGCCGCCCGGATAGAATGCTCTGACGGAGCCTTTCGTAATGAGGTGCAGAGCGGAAATCGGCTGTTCGCTCTGAATGAGAAGGGTTCCCATTGGAAATTCTTTTGCTGCCATAAATAACTCCCCTTTCGTCTGTGGGTACAGATCTACATTAGTAATATAAAAACATTATAAAATGATTATAGCATAAAAACAAGAGAAAGACGAATAGTACATAAGGGAAGTTTTACACGTCGGGCAAATTTTTTTGGTACTGTACTTTTAGGAAAGATATGATAAAATATTATGTAGTATGGGTTTATACAGGCTGAGAGAAAGGCATGGTCGTAAATATGTCAATCGATGAAAAGGATATAGAATACAGGAAAAAGGTGGTACAGGAATATAAGCCGGATGTGGAACGTCTGATACGGTACCTGCCCTGGCTTGAGGAAAAATCGGGCAGCACAGCTTCGGAGACGTATACGGGCTCCGGCATCGCCGAGCATTCCATCGCGTTTCCCGTCTATGACAGTACGCTTCTTTCATTCGTCAGGGAAGTGCAGCAGACGAATCTGTTAGACCGGAATTACCGGTATATCTATTCGCGCAACAGGATTGTCACCCATCAGGACGAGCTTCGGGCCATTTCCCATTCGGATATCACGCGGATGGATGTGCTGAAAGGGATTCTGTCCAAATATGTAATGGGTGGTATGACGAAAGGCCGGATGTGGTCGGAAGCGGTCCGGAACCGCATCTTTTTGAATGTCGTGAAGAAGATGAAAGATAACCTGGAGTTCTGGGACAGACCGATGGGAAATTAAGAAAGGTATTATGTTCTTATGGGAGAAAAATCGTTACAAAAGAAGCAGTACATATTGGACACGGCCAGAAAGGTCTTTGTGGAAAAAGGATATAAAAATGTGACCATGAAAGATATTGTGGAAGCATGCGATATCAGCCGCGGAGGTCTTTATCTGTATTTTGGCAGCACGGAGGAGCTTCTGCTTGCGGTATTGCAGAAAGATGCGGAGGAAATAGACGACATATTTTCGGAGAGCATCGCCGGAGAAGATTCCGCGGCTGATATCCTGACACTGTTTTTAAAGGAGCAGAAAAAGGAGCTTTTACGGAAGAAGAATAATCTGACGATGGCGGTCTATGAGTATGCTTTTGAGAATAAAGAGAAGAAAGACCAGATGATGCGCAGGCAGTTTGAAGCGGGCGTGAGAGTGTTGGAAAAACTGATTGAATCCGGCATTTCTTCGGGAGAATTTTATTGTGAGAATCCGAAAGGCGCCGCGAATAATATCATGTATGTGCTTGAGGGTATGAAAATTAATTCCCAGACAATGGGGATTACGGAAGCAATGGTTGACGAGCAGCTCCTGTATCTTATGGCGGGACTGCTGATCGATACAGACTGATGGTTAAGAATACGGAGGGATTGAGGCAGATATGGGAAATGTAAAGCGCATCTATGTGGAAAAAAAAGAACCTTTTGCAGTGAAGGCAAAGGAACTGCGGGAAGAGCTCGGAAGCTATCTCGGCATTACGGGTGTGAAAGATGTACGGGTGTTTATCCGGTATGATGTGGAAAACGTGTCACAGGAGGTTTTTGACAGGGCCTGCAAAACGGTTTTCTCGGAGCCGCCCGTTGACCTTTTATATAAGGAAGAAATCGAGATACCGGCACAGAGCCGGGTGTTCAGCGTGGAATATCTGCCGGGGCAGTTTGACCAGCGGGCGGATTCCGCGGTACAGTGCGTGAAATTCCTGAAAGAGGACGAAGAACCTGTCATCAGAACTGCTGTCACTTATTTAATAACAGGACAAATATCCGACGAGGAATTTGATAAAATCAAGGCATACTGCATCAATCCGGTGGATTCCAGGGAGACGGATATGGTAAAACCGGAAACGCTGATCGCCGTTTATGAGGAACCGGCGGATGTGGCGGTGCTTACGGATTTCTGCTCCATGCCGGAGGCGGATTTCAGAAAATTATATGATTCGCTGGGACTGGCGATGACCTATCGGGATTTTCTTCATATCCGGAACTATTTCAGCGGAGAAGAACACAGGGATCCGACGATGACGGAAATCCGGGTATTGGACACTTACTGGTCCGACCACTGTCGTCATACGACATTTTCGACGGAGCTTACGAAGGTGGATTTCCGGGACGGCTGCTACCGGAAACCGATTCAGGAAACATACGAAAACTATCTGAAAACGAGGGAAGAAATTTTTGCGGGCAGAACGGACAAGTTTGTCTGTCTGATGGATTTGGCGCTGATGGCGATGCGCAAGCTGAAAAAGGACGGGAAACTGGAAGATATGGAGCAGTCGGACGAGATCAATGCCTGTTCGATTGTCGTTCCGGTGGAAATGGATTACGGCAACGGACCGGTAACCGAGGAATGGCTCGTCTTTTTCAAGAACGAGACGCATAATCATCCGACGGAAATCGAGCCTTTCGGCGGTGCGGCGACCTGTCTTGGCGGCGCCATCCGTGATCCGCTTTCCGGGCGCGGCTATGTGTATCAGGCGATGCGCGTCACGGGAGCGGCCGACCCGACGGTGCCGGTTGCGGATACGTTAAAGGGCAAGCTGTCCCAGAAGAAGCTGGTGCGCGGCGCGGCGGGCGGTTATTCTTCCTATGGAAACCAGATCGGCCTCGCGACCGGCCTTGTCAAGGAAATCTATCATCCCGATTATGTGGCAAAGAGAATGGAAATCGGCGCGGTCATGGGCGCGGCGCCGCGCAGGAATGTCATTCGAGAGACTTCCGACCCGGACGATATCATTATTCTGCTCGGCGGTAGAACGGGACGCGACGGCTGCGGCGGAGCGACGGGCTCATCCAAAGTCCATACGGAAAGTTCCATCGAGACATGCGGCGCGGAAGTGCAGAAAGGGAATGCGCCGACGGAACGAAAGATTCAGCGTCTGTTCCGCCGGGAAGAGGTCAGCAGACTCATTAAGAAATGTAACGATTTCGGTGCGGGCGGCGTTTCCGTCGCGATCGGTGAGCTGGCGGACGGCCTCGTTGTGGATTTGGATAAAGTGCCTAAGAAATATGCCGGTCTTGACGGAACGGAGTTAGCCATTTCCGAATCCCAGGAGCGGATGGCGGTTGTCGTATCGCCGGAAGATGTGGAGAAATTTTTACGGTATGCGGCGGAAGAAAATCTGGAAGCGGTGGCGGTGGCCGTCGTGACGAAAGAACCCCGGCTTGTCTTAAGATGGCGCGGACAGGAAATCGTCAATATTGCAAGGGCCTTTCTGGATACGAACGGCGCGCATCAGGAAACCGAGGTGTGCGTGGACATGCCGTCGCCGGAAGAAAATTATCTGGAGAAAACGGCGGTTCCCGCGGTGGAAGAAGCGCTGAAACAGGGAGATGTGAAAAAAGCATGGCTTGCCCTGTTAAACGATTTGAATGTATGTTCCCAGAAGGGACTTGTGGAGATGTTCGACGCTTCCATCGGCGCGGGCAGCGTATACATGCCTTACGGCGGTAAGTACCAGCTGACGGAAACACAGGTGATGGCGGCCAAACTTCCGGTACTGGAAGGAAAGACGGACACCGTGACGATGATGAGTTACGGCTTTGACCCTTATCTGTCCAGCTGGAGCCCTTATCACGGCGCGGTTTACGCGGTGACGGAATCGATGGCAAAGATCGTGGCAAACGGCGGTGATTATCGGAAAATCCGCTTTACGTTCCAGGAATATTTCAGGCGTATGACGGAAAAGGCGGAGCGCTGGAGCCAGCCTTTCGTAGCGCTGCTCGGCGCTTATCAGGCGCAGATGGCCTACGGTCTGCCTTCCATCGGCGGCAAAGATTCCATGTCGGGTACGTTTAACGATATCGATGTGCCTCCGACCCTCGTTTCTTTTGCGGTAGATATCGGGAAGAAACAGGATATCGTCAGCCCGGAACTGAAAAAGGCGGGAAATAAGCTTGTTCTGTTCCGAATTGCGAAAGACGAATACGATCTGCCTGTTTATGAAAAAGTCATGCGGCTTTACGATAAGATTATGACATTGATGTCGGAAAAGAAAATCGCTGCGGCTTATGCGTTGGATGCAAAGGGCGCCGTGGCAGCAATCAGCCGGATGGCTTTCGGCAGTAAACTGGGCGCTGCGCTGGAAGAGAGCATTGGAACGGACGTGCTTTTCGGAAACGGACTTGGAAATATCGTTGCGGAAATGCCGGCGGCAGCAGCGGAGGCGCTGGCCCGGGAAGAAGACTGCGGGGAAATTTCTGCCCTCATGATCGGTACGGTGACGGAAGAACCCGTTTTTGTATACAAAGACGCGGCGGTTACGATGGAAGAGGCTCTGGAGGCATGGACTTCCAGACTGGATAAAGTGTTCCCCTACACCGCAGGGAAGGATAAGAGTCCGGTGGCTTCGGAAACGTATCATGCGGGCGAAATCTATGTATGCAGGCATAAAGTGGCAAGACCCACCGTCTTTATTCCGGTTTTCCCCGGAACGAACTGCGAATACGACAGCGCGAAGGCGTTTGAGAATGCCGGAGCGGATGTAATTACGAAAGTATTTAAAAACATGACGGCGGATGATATCCGGGAGAGCGTGGAAGTTTTCGGGAAAGCAATCGGACAGGCGCAGATCATCATGTTCCCCGGCGGCTTTTCGGCGGGCGATGAGCCGGACGGTTCCGCGAAGTTCTTTGCGACGGCTTTCCAGAATGCCAAAATGAAAGAAGCGGTCATGAAATTATTACAGGAAAGAGACGGCCTTGCGCTCGGAATCTGCAACGGTTTCCAGGCGCTGGTCAAGCTGGGGCTCGTGCCGTACGGAGAGATCACGGGACAGAAAGAAGATTCGCCGACGCTGACATTCAATACCATTAACCGCCATATTTCCAAGATGGCTTATCTGAAAGTCGTCTCCAACAAATCGCCCTGGCTGCGGAAGGCGGTATTGGGCAACACTTATGTGAATCCGGCGTCCCACGGCGAAGGCCGGTTTGTGGCATCAAAGGAATGGCTGGATAAGCTGTTTGCGAACGGACAGGTGGCGACTCAGTATGCGGATATCGACGGCAATGTAACGATGGATGAGGAATGGAATATCAACGGTTCCTATGCTTCCATCGAAGGCATTACATCTCCCGACGGCCGCTGTTTCGGCAAGATGGCGCATTCGGAAAGAAGAGGCGACGGCGTCGCGGTGAATATCTACGGGGAACAGGATTTGAAGATTTTCGAATCCGGCGTGGAGTATTTCCGCTAAAGTATCGGCGCATATGCCGTGTCGTCTGACGAAATGCGCCGTACCGGCGTATCAGGATTCCCGGCGGCACGCATTCCGATGCTGAATCGGCGTCCTGCCGGTTGCCTTTTTGAAAGTCTGTGAAAAGTAGGATTGGGAGGAAAAGCCCAGCATGGCTGAAATCTCGGCGATCGAATAGGTCGTGGATTCCAGCAGGGATTTTCCCTCCTGAATCCGTTTCTGAAGCAGGTAGTTGATAGGGGAAATACCGATATATTTTGTGAAGGCGTGAGCCATATAATATTTGTTCATATGGGTGATCGCCGCCAGCGTGTCCAGCGTAATATTTTCGGAATAGTTTGCATCCAGATAGTTTTTGAGCTGGGTGCATTCTCTGTTTAAAATATTATTGCTGCTCTGAATGATCGTTAAGTAATCGTTGCGCAGCATACAGATCAGAAGCACTTCCAGAAGGTTCTGGCAGACCGCCTCATAATTCTCTTCTTTGCGGGAAATTTCTTCCAGCATAATATTCAGATAAGCATAGACATTGGAGTTGGTCATATTGTATTTATAAACGGTTCCGGAAGCGGTCTGCATGGAGATGCCGTCCTGTGCGGAAGCGATATTTTCAAAGGAAAAAGACAGTCCTTCGATACCGAGCACGATATATTCAAGCGGCGTTGTGTGCAGAGATTTCTCGGTATGCTGCACATGGGGATTGATGATGACCATGTCGTTCGGGCCCACCGGAAATTCCGAGCCTTCCGCAACAAAAGAGCCGCTACCGTTTACCACATAGAACAGCTCGCTGAAAGGGTGGGAGTGCAGAATGCTCTGCCAGTCTCCCTCATATTTGGATGTAGATATATATAACAGTCTGGACTGATCAAAAGAAGAAAGTTTGTCACCTTCGATGCGGTGTCTTGTATTTCCCATGAAAGCTCCTGTCCGCCCGTTATTTTAACGGGCATTTCAAATCTTTGTTATCTTAATGTAGCAGATTTTAGATATTTTGTCCATTCTTCATTTGAAATTATATTTCTAAAAAGCGAAAAGATCAGGATTGCGGCAGGCGGCGGGAAATGTTTGGGAAAAAGTATATTCATTTTTCATATCACATACGCGTTTGGCAGAGTGAATAAAAAAATAAACATATATAACGCGTGATTATAAAAAATGCACAATCATAAAAGGTCGCATTTTGAATTTAATGGAAAAAATAATAAAAGCAAGATATATAAAATTGCAAGCAATAATCGGATTGATAATGCGTTTCCGTTCCACTATACTGAAAACACATAAAAGAGTTGACTCGAAACAGTAAACGTTTACGATTCTTTTTGAAGGAGGAAAATTTATTATGAAACTGAAAAAAGTGATTTCAGCAGTTATGGCGTTGACGATGACAGCAACCGTTCTGGCCGGATGCGGCGGCAGCGGCGAAACACAGCAGGCGCCTGCGGCTGACAATAAGTCAGACAGCACACAGCAGGAAGCGCCTAAGGAAGAGGCAAAAGAAGAAACAAAAGAGGAAGAGACTCAGACGGATGCGGCAGAAGAAGCGCCGGTAGAAGAGCAGGTATTAAAGGTAGCGGCTTTTGAAGGCGGTTACGGTGCGGAGATGTGGTCCGAGGTAACGGCGGCTTTTGAGGCTTCCCACCCTGGCGTTACGGTAGAACTTACGGTTGATAAGAAACTGGAAGACGTTATCAGCCCGAGCATGAAGGCCGGCGATTATCCGGATGTCGTACATCTTGCGACAGGACGTGAGGCGGCGCTGACAGAAACGCTGACAAAGGAAAATGCGCTTCTTCCATTAACGGATGTTCTGGAAATGACAGTTCCCGGTGAAGATGTAAAAGTAAAAGACAAAATCGTTCCCGGTTTCCTTGATACACTGGCAACCAATCCTTATGGCGACGGCGTAACCTATTATGCGCCGATGTTCTACAGCCCTTGTGGTTTATTCTACAATGCAGGACTGTTCAAGGAAAAAGGATGGGATGTTCCGACAACATGGGAAGAGATGTGGGCATTAGGTGATACGGCGGCAGCAGACGGCATCGCGCTGTTTACATATCCGACGACCGGATATTTTGACGCATTCACCTATGCGACACTGTCTTCCGCAGGCGGTTCTGATTTCTTCAACAGCTGTATGACTTATGAAGACGGTATCTGGGAAAGCGAAAACGCATCAAAAGTATTTAATTTGATCGAAAAACTCGGTACTTACACGGAAGCGACAACGGTTGCAAATGCAAATAACGATAACTTTACAAAGAATCAGCAGCTGATTCTTGACAACAAAGCGATCTTCTGTCCGAACGGCACATGGCTGCCCGGCGAAATGGCTGATGCGCCGAGAGCAGACGGCTTCGAATGGGGCTTTATGGCGATTCCGGCAGTCAACGAGGGCGGAGCAGGATGCTCTTTCTGCTGGTTTGAGCAGATGTGGATTCCGGCAGCGGCAGAGAATCAGGATATGGCGAAGGAATTTGTAGCATACATGTATTCCGACGAAGCGGCACAGATTTTTGCAAAGGCAGCGGCAATCCAGCCGATTACAGGTGTCAGCGATTATCTGGAAGGCGACAACAAGATGTTTTACAGTATCTATGATAACGGCGCAACCGCAGTTATGGGCGGATTTGCGGCAACAGCACCGGTAGAAGGCGTGAATATGCTGGATGTTCTGTGCGGTACGGTAAACAGTATTGTAAGCGGCGACAAGACCGTTGAGGAATGGCAGGCGGCAGTAGAAGACGCGAGCGACAAATTAAGAGCGGCAATGGAATAAAATGTAAGGGGTGCTCCGAAGGTGTTTCCGCCTTTGGAGCACTTTTGCATATCATTTTAGGAAATTGCAGTTATCGTAGTGGAGTTCAGACAGGAATTTACCGAAATAAATTTCTGGAGCGCAGGCTGCGGAGCCTGCGCTTTTTTATTCAGGAAACGGAGGTATGAACGTGAAAAAGGGCAGAGCAAGAAATGTTTTTATTGGGGTATGCGTTGCGCCCGCAGTTATTTTGTTTACGATTTTTATGCTGATTCCCACGTTTAATGTATTCAAAATGTCGCTTTATAAATGGGGCGGCTATTCCAATACAAAGGAATTTGTGGGACTGAACAATTTTAAGATTCTGGTAGAAGATATGAACTTTTTCCGTTCCTTCCAGAATACGGTTCTGCTGATCGTCTGTGTGACCGTTGTCACAATGGCGCTTTCTCTGATTTTTGCGGCGATTCTTTCGAGAGAAAAAATCAAGGGACAGAATTTTTACAGAATTGTTTTTTACATACCGAATATCTTGTCGGTTGTAGTTATTTCGGCGATTTTTTCCGCAATTTATGATCCGAACAATGGTCTGTTAAACAGCATCATCGGGATTTTCCGGGGAAAAGACGAAACGCCGATTCTCTGGCTCGGCGACCAGAAGCTTGTTATTTACAGTCTGGTGATTGCCATGATCTGGCAGGCCATCGGTTATTACATGGTTATGTATATGGCGAGTATGGCAAGCGTGCCGGAAAGCCTTTATGAGTCGGCAAATCTGGAAGGTGCGGGAAGGATACAGCAGTTTTTCTCCATCACGCTTCCGCTGATCTGGACCAATGTCAGAACGACGCTGACTTTCTTCGTTATCAGTTCGATCAATTTAAGCTTTCTGTTCGTAAAGGCACTGACGAGCGGCGGGCCGGACGGTGCAACCGAAGTATTCCTGAGTTATATGTATAAACAGGCTTATACCAATTCTTCCTATGGATATGGTATGGCGATCGGCGTTGTTGTATTCTTATTCTCCTTTGGTCTGTCCGCAGTCGTAAATTTTGCGACCAAACGGGAACCGTTGGAATTTTAAGGGGGGACGCATATGAAAAAGAAAAAAGAAATGAGTTTCGATACATTATACCGGCTTTTTATTTATGTGGCTCTGATCACGCTTGCGGTCAGCATTGTCGTGCCGGTGGGCTGGGTATTTCTGGCGTCCATTAAGGAAAACTCCGAGTTTTACGGGAATCCGTGGACAATGCCGAAGGGCATTTATTTCCAGAACTTTATCGACGCTTTTGAAAAGGCGAGGATGGGAGAATATTTTCTGAATTCCATACTGGTAACGGCGCTGGCGCTTCTGATTCTGCTGGTGGTTGCGCTGCCGGCGGCTTATGTGCTCGCGAGATACCGTTTCCGCGGGAGCAAGCTGATCAATATTCTTTTTATGGGCGGTCTTTTTATCAATGTCAACTATATCGTAGTGCCCATATTCTTAATGTTTGTGGACGCCGATAAATTTTTAAAGGGGCTGGGTGCCGACGGCTTTTTCCTGAATAACCTGTTTGTTGTCGCGCTCGTATATGCCTCAACGGCGCTTCCCTTTACCATTTATCTGCTGTCGGGCTTTTTCGTGACGATACCGAGAGATTATGAAGAGGCGGCCTATGTGGATGGCAGCGGATATTTCAGAACGATGGTAAAGATTATGATGCCGATGGCGCTGCCCAGCATCATTACGGTGATATTGTTTAATTTCCTGTCTTTCTGGAATGAATATATCATTTCCATGACGCTGCTGACGAAGGATGCGAAGACGCTTCCGGTCGGACTGATGCAGCTGATGCAGGCGCAGAAGGCGGCGGCCAATTACGGACAGCTCTATGCGGGACTCGTAATCGTCATGCTTCCGACGCTGATTTTGTATATTATGGTACAGAAAAAACTGACCCAGGGCATGAGTCTTGGCGGATTAAAGGGGTAAAGGAGGAGATGCTATGAAATGGATGGTCAGAATTGCTTATTTGCTGGTTTTCATATTGGGTATGGCGCTGGTCGTTATGGGACAGCGTAATATCGGTCCGGCCGGGCTTTTGACGATGATTGCCGGACTTGCGGGAATCCTGATTCTTCTCTACCTGTATAACAGAAAATATCAATAGCATAAGACAAAGGGAGGTTGGAAGATAGATGAAGCAGGAAAACACGGGCAGACTGACGCTGCCTACTGATGTGGATATGGTTGATGAGACGCTCAGGCTGAAAGAACTGCTCGGAGCGGATGCGCTGCGGGACTGTGACGGAACGACGATGCCGGAAGAACTGCTCGGCCAGAATGCGAAAATTTATGCGACTTACTATACGACAAGGAAAGATAACGACTGGGCGATGAAAAACCCGGAAGAAGTTCAGCAGGAATATCTGATCAGCGACCGCGTGACCGCAAAAGGCAGCAGTCTGCGCATCGAACTGATGAAAGGTTTTCATACGGAGCAGTTGAAAGTCAATACGATCGACTCCCCCAAACGCTGGTGGGAAGTCATCGACCGGACGACGGGAGAAGTGGTTGCGCCGGAGAAATGGGAATATGACGAGGAGACAGGAGAGGTGGTCATTGAAACGATTCCTTATCACCAGTATACCGTCAGCTTTCTTGCGTTTCTGATCTGGGATCCGGTACATATGTACAATTTTATCACGAACGACTGGCAGAACGCGCCGCATCAGCTTACCTATGATGTGAGACAGCCGAAGACGCAGGCTTATGTAAAAGAAAAGCTGAAAAGATGGTGTGAGGAAAACCCCCATGTGGATGTGGTGCGGTTTACCACCTTTTTCCATCAGTTTACGCTGACTTTCGACGATAAAAAGCGGGAAAAGTTTGTGGAATGGTTTGGATACAGCGCCAGCGTGAGTCCTTATATTCTGGAGCAGTTTGAAAAATGGGCGGGCTATCCTTTCCGGCCGGAATATATTGTAGATCAGGGATATCATAATTCCATATTCCGTGTGCCGTCCAAAGAATTTCGGGATTTCATCGAATTTCAGCAGATAGAGGTCTGCAAACTGGCGAAGGAAATGGTTGATATCGTTCATAGCTGCGGCAAGGAAGCGATGATGTTCCTGGGCGATCACTGGATTGGAACGGAGCCTTTCGGAAAGTATTTTAAAGAGATCGGACTGGATGCGGTAGTCGGTTCGGTGGGAGACGGCGTTACGATGCGCATGATCTCGGATATTCAGGGTGTAAAGTATACGGAAGGACGGCTGCTGCCCTATTTCTTCCCCGATGTGTTCCGGGAAGGCGGCGACCCGATCGGAGAAGCGCAGGATAACTGGATGAAGGCGAGAAGAGCGATTCTGCGTTCGCCTCTTGACAGAATCGGCTACGGCGGTTATTTGAAACTGGCCAGCGAGTGGCCGGGTTTCATCGACCAGATTCAGAAGGTCGTGGATGAGTTCCGCCAGATACACGAAAATATGCAGGGGACGAAGTCTTATACGGCGCCCTTTAAAGTCGGCATTTTAAACTGCTGGGGCAATCTGCGCAGATGGATGGCCAATCAGGTACATCATGCCCTGTGGTATCGGGAGATTTATTCCTATGTGGGCGTCATCGAATGCCTGAGCGGCATGCCGATCGACGTGGAGTTCATTACCTTTGATGAGGTGAGAGAGGGCATCGACCCGGCGATCAGAGTCATTATCAATGCGGGCGATGCGTATACGGCCTGGAGCGGCGCGGAGAACTGGAAGGATGAAAAGGTAGTATGCGCAATCCGCCGGTTCGTGGATGAAGGCGGCGGATTTATCGGCGTAGGAGAACCAAGCGCATGCCAGTTCGAGGGACGTTACTTCCAGTTAAGCGATGTGCTCGGCGTGGACAGGGAGCTCGGTTTCTCCATGAGTACGGATAAGTATAACGAAATGGACAGCAAACATTTTATTCTGGAGGATATCGACGGTGAAATCGATTTCGGAGAAGGAAAGAGCCGTATCTATGCGCAGGGAGAGAACTATCAGATTTTGAATATGGACGGAAAATACAGCCGTCTGGTAGTCAATTCCTATGGAAAAGGAAGAAGCGTATACTTTGCGGGACTGCCTTATTCTCCGCAGAACTGCCGGATTTTGCTGCGCGCCATTTATTATGCGGCGCATCAGGAAGAAGAGATGAAGAAGTTCTACGTTACCAACGTGGACACGGAACTTGCCGTATTCGAAAAAACGGGCAAAATTGCGGTGATTAATAATTCGAAAGAACCCAAAACGACGGAACTGTATGTCCACGGGAAACTGGTGCAGGAGCTCCATATGGAACCGATGGAAATGCGGTGGATTCAGAATGAATAAGGAGCGTTTATGAAAACAGAAAATATGGCTTGTGCCAGAATAGAAGAAGCGATTGCGCAGTTTGCCACAACGGGCGTTCTGACGGAACAAAAGCCCTATGGAAACGGCCATATCAACGATACCTTTTTACTCGTTTATCAGCTGCCGGAAGGCATAAAAAAACAATATATCCTGCAGCGGATGAACCATGATATTTTCAAAAAGCCCCGCGAACTGATGGAGAATATCGTCCATGTGACCGGATATCTGCGGGAAGCGATTATCGCGCAGGGCGGCGACCCGGAGAGGGAAACGCTCAATGTGGTAAAGACCCGCGGCGGCGAAAATTATTATCTGGACGACGGCGGAAATTACTGGAGAATGTTTTTGTTTATCGAACGGACAGTCTGTCTGGAAAAAGTGGAAAGCGCAAAAGATTTTTATGACAGCGCGGTGGCGTTCGGCAATTTCCAGCGGATGCTGGCTGACTATCCGGCCGGGAATCTGTATGAAACCATTCCGAATTTTCATCATACGCCGTCGAGATTTCAGGCATTCCGGAAAGCGGTGGCGGAAGACAAAATGGGAAGAGCGGCCCTTGTCAGAGAAGAAATCGCCTTTGCCCTTGCGAGGGAACGGGATACCTGTGTGCTGACAGACCTTCTCGCGGCCGGGCAGCTTCCGCTCAGGGTAACGCATAACGACACGAAGTTAAATAATATTTTGTTTGACGAGGAGAGCAGAAAGGCGCTCTGTATCATCGACCTCGATACCGTTATGCCCGGACTGTCCCATTACGATTTCGGGGATTCAATCCGCTTCGGCGCGAGCACCGGAGAGGAAGACGAAAAAGACCTGAGCAAAATCGAAATGGACTTGTCCCTGTATGAGATTTTTACGAAAGGTTATCTGGAGGGCTGCGGAGGAAGGCTGACGGACAAGGAAATCGAAATGCTTCCGATGGGGGCAAAGCTGATGACCTATGAATGCGGCATCCGATTCCTGGCGGACTATCTGGAGGGAGATGTATATTTTAAGATTCACAGAGACGGCCACAATCTGGACCGGGCGAGAACACAGTTTAAGCTGGTAGCGGATATGGAGGCGAAATGGGACGATATGCGTGCCATTGGAGAAAAATACAGAAATTAAAAGCGAAGGGCCGGCGTCGGATATGGAACGCCGGTTTTTTTGTTGTATGACAAACGCCCATCCTGCATCGTCTTTTCTTCTGCCTTGACAATCTGATTTCCATATATTAGAATAAATAAAAGAAATTTAGAATAGTTCTAATTCCTGAAATGATAAGGGCGAAGCATATGACAAAATATGAGGCAGAAGTATATAACATAATTACCATGTCCAGAGAACATCTGGCGGTAGAGCAGATATACGCAGAGCTTAGAAAGAAGTATCCGAAAGTCGTTATGGCAACCGTTTATAACAATGTGAATAAACTGTGGAAAGCCGGGATGATTCGTAAAATATCCATCGAAAACATGCCGGACAGATATGACCGGATTATAAAGCATGACCATTTGGTTTGCCAAAAATGCGGTAAACTTGCGGATATCTCTTTTGAAGACCTGACTGCTTCCCTGCGTGCGCAAATGGGCGGGGAATTTCTGACTTATGATTTAAAAGTCTTTTATATCTGTCCGGATTGTCAGGAGCGGGAAAAGAATCAGCATCATTCATAATAAGAGGATAGCCATGGGAATTTTAATGAAACCAAAACAGAAAAACTTATTACTGTCAATGTCAGAACTTGAAGAAGCGGACTATGGAAAAAAATCTGCCGAACTGGAACGGATATACCGCCGCCTGTGCACAGGGCGCACCCGCTTTGAAGAGGTGATGGAGAATGTTCTGGATTCTCTGATGCGGATCAGCTCACTGGATCTTTCTCTGAAACACTATTCCGAAATCCTTCAGAATGTTTCGGACAGCGTTTCGAATGCTACCGAATTGATTCATACGGCTTCGGGCCGGGCGGATTCCATCTCCAGAACGGTATCCGAACAGCATGAGGATCTGACCAATACAATCGTTGAAATCTCAGAGGAATCGGGAACCGTTTACCAGAGTATCAATGAAGGCCAGCAGGAGCTGACGGATACAAAGAGGCTGTCCGATAACACAATCAGCGTATCGAAAGAAATGCAGCAGGACATGAACAGGCTTTCCGAGATTATCAATCAGATGAACAGTGTGATTGCCGGTATCAACTCCATATCCTCCCAGACCAATCTTCTGGCGTTAAATGCTTCCATCGAAGCGGCAAGGGCCGGAGAAGCCGGCAGGGGCTTTGCGGTCGTCGCAGACGAAATCCGGAAACTGGCAGACGAAACGCAGAAACTGACCGCGAGCATGGGAAATCTTGTGGCCGACATACTCAGCGCTTCTGCCAAAAGCGCGGAGAGCATGGATAACACTATCGAATCGCTGGGCACCGTTACGCAGAAGATCAGTCATGTATGGGCAATAAATGAGGATAACCGGCAGCATTTAGAGAGAATTACCAATAGCATCTCTTCTCTGGCAAGCCTCAGTGAGGAGATCAGCAGCACCATTATCGAACTCGAATCGCTGTCTTCGGACATCAACAGCCAGTGCGGCGTATTGCATGAAGATACGGTGCATTTGCGGGAACACGGTAAACATATCGATAATATCGCGAAACCGGTGGAGACGATCGAAACGATGCTGGATGAGTCCGTTAAAGCTATGGGCGTTATGACGAAGGACGCTTTTTATAAGCTGGAAGATCAGAATTTTGCCGGATATATCGAGAAAGCAATTACCGCGCACAGAAACTGGCTGGGAAATCTGGAGCGGATAGTCAAAGAACGGACAATTCTGCCATTACAGGTGAATGACAGAAAATGCGGATTCGGCCATTTTTATTATGCGATAGAGCCGGAAAAACCGGAAGTTATGAAACTTTGGAAGGAACTCGGCGAGAAACATAAGAAGTTCCACGCTTATGGAAAACAGGCAATCGACGCTCTGTTTGCGGAGGAGTACGGCAAGGCGGAGAATATTTGCCGGGAAGCGGGACAATATTCGGAAACGCTGATCAAAGATCTTGAATGTATCAAAAAATTGAGTCTTGGTATCTCCGATAGAGGCGTTCAGGAAGGGACTACATAAAAAAATCTGGCAAATAAAGGAGGATTTATTGTATAATAGACGCAGGCAAAAGGGCCTGCGTTTATTTTTTGAAAATCATTTTTTGAAGATATTTTGGAGAAATTGCCGGTCTGCCATCCATATGCACCGGGGCAGGCATAAAGAAGTACGAAGCCGCGTAATTTGCGGCGGAATGAGAGGAATTATGGGATTTATAAAGAAGAACGGACAGAAAAAAGAAGAAGCGGATACGACGGAGAATAAAGAGTATCAGTTCCCGGAAGAAGCGGCGCTGAAAGAGTGCCGGCATTGTCGTATGATGATACCCAAAACGGCAAAAATATGTCCAAACTGTAAGAAGCGGCTGAAACGGAACACGGTGGTTCTTGGCCTGCTGATCTGTCTTATTGCGGTCTGTGGAGCGGGAGTTTATTATTACCTGAAGGTTTATGTGCCGGAACATACGGCAGTCGTCGAAGTAATGGCGGAGTCAGCGGAAGAAACAGAGACTGCGGAAAACAGAACAAATGGTGAAACGGCATCGAATGCCGGGGAAGGTCAGAAGGAAGCCGGAAGCAGTCCCAAAACGGAGAAGGCCGATGAAGCCGGCGGCAAGGATGCGGCTGAGACGGAGCCCGCAGAGGAAGCCGGCAAAGCGGACAGCGGTTCGGGCGGTACGGAAGGCGGAAGTGCGGGAGAAGGCCGGGAAGGTGCAGGAAGCGGAAGTGCGGAGAATGGCCGGGAAGGTGCAGGAAGCGTGAACGCGGAGAATGGCCGGGAAGGTGCAGGAAGCGGGAGCGCGGAGGAAGACCGGGAAGGTGCAGGAAGCGGGAACGCAGAGAATGGCCGGGAGGCGGCAGGAAGCGGGAATGCGGAAGACAGCCGGGAAGGTGCAGGAAGCGGAAGTGCGGAGAATGGCCGGGAAGCAGCAGGAAGCGGGAACGCGGAAGAAGACCGGAAGGGTGTGGAAAGTGACCAGGAAAGCGCCGGAAACGGAAGCGAGGAGGATAGCCGGGAAGCGGCAAGAAGCGGAAGTGCGGGAGAAGGCCGGCAGGATGTAGAAAGTGAAAGTGTGGGAAACGGAAGCGCGGAAGACGGCCGGGGTGCGGCAGGAAACAGAAATGAGGAAGAAGGCCGAGAAAAGGCCGGAAGCGGAAACGCAGAAGAAGACCGGAAGGGTGCGGAAAGTGATCAGGAAAGCGCAGGAAGCGGAAGCGCGGAGGATAGCCGGGAAGCGGCAAGAAGCGGAAGTGCGGGAGACGGAAGCACGGAAGATAGCCGGAAAGCGGTAGGAAGCGGAAGTGCGAAAGATGATCGGGAGACCGCAGGCACGCCGAAAAAAGAAGCGGCGCGGAATGTGGAAGGCGGGGACGAAACGGTCGCGGAGAACGACGGCGGCATGGCGGAAGAAGCGATGAGTACGGCGGGTGCCGACACCGAGATCGTTGTTTTGTCAGCATCGGAACTGTCGGATTATACAGAAGAAGAATTTAGAGAGATCTGCCGGCGCATTGATTATAAGAAGCTGCTGCGCAGTCAGGAAACGTATCTGAATGGGGCGGTTATGGAAGAGCTGACCGTCATCGAACAGGTTGACGGCGGACTTTTTGACGAAAACATTTATTATCTGTGCAAAAGAGAAGACGGACAGGGCATCACGCGCTATTATATTGTACGGGATGACCGGCCAGAGGATGATACGCCGATTCTTGCCGGCGATGTGATACAGGTTTACGGGCAGCTTTTCGGGAGCTGTAAACTTCCCGGCTACCTTGTGAAGACACAGCCCGTAGTCCCGGCGCTGACGATAGTATATTTTGATCTGCTGGCGGAATAGCGGAAAGGCAGGAGTGGGAAAACAGGAGCGGGAAAGTGCAAAGAAGCGGAAGGAAAACCGGAAGATGCGGCGGCAGGAAAAACATACCGGGGACCGGAACGGAAGAAAACCATCTGAAAGCGGCGGAAGAAAAGCGGCAGCAAACAGCGGCGGCAGAAATAGCGGTATCAGGAACAGAAATGATTGAAGAATGAAAAAGCTTGTGCTATAATAAAACGATTACGCAGAAGATTCAGGATACAAGGCAGGATTTGGGCTGAGGCAGACAATGCCCGGAGATACAAATCCGCAGGCAGAAAGGAGCAGGGTTATAAGAATGAAGGCATTTTTAATTTTGGAAGACGGTACTGTATTTGAAGGGCTCCATATCGGCGCGGAGAAGGAAATAATCAGTGAAATTGTGTTTAATACTTCGATGGCCGGTTATGTTGAGGTGTTGACAGACCCTTCTTATGCGGGACAGGCTGTGTGCATGACTTATCCGTTGATTGGAAATTACGGAATCTGCTTTGAAGACATGGAGTCGGACAAAGTCTGGCCGGACGGATTTATCGTCAGGGAACTGAGCAGAATCCCAAGCAATTTCAGATGTGATATGACCATTCAGGACTTCCTTCAGAAAAACGGCATACCGGGCATTGCGGGCATAGATACGAGAGCCCTTACAAAGATTCTGAGGGAAAAAGGAACCATGAACGGTATGATCACAACCGACAAATCTTATCAATTAGAAGAAATCCTTCCAAAATTAAAAGCGTACAGCGTAGGAAAAGTTGTTGAACTTGTAACCTGTAAAGATAAATATGAGGTGCCGGGAACGAAGGATATTGCAGATAACGGGCCGATTTCCGGAAGCTCCCATTTTAACGCGGAAGACTATGCGAAAGGTATACGGGAGAAAAAACCGAGCACGGTGAAAAAGGTAAACGGAAAAGGCCTGAAAGTTGCGCTGCTTGATCTGGGAGCCAAAAACAATATTGTCCGGTCGTTAGCGGCAAGAGGCTGTGACGTGACGGTGTATCCGGCGTTTACGACGGCGGAGGAAATTATGGCGGCGAAACCCGACGGCATCATGCTGAGCAACGGGCCCGGCGACCCGAAGGAATGTACGGGAGTGATTGCGGAGCTGAAGAAGTTATATGATACGGATATTCCGATCTTTGCAATCTGTCTCGGACATCAGCTGATGGCGCTTGCAACGGGGGCGGATACGTTCAAAATGAAATACGGACACCGGGGCGGAAATCATCCGGTGAAGAGCCTGGAAACAGGAAGGGTTTATATTTCTTCTCAGAATCATGGATATGTGGTAGATACGGATAAACTGGACAATAAAGTGGCCGTGCCGATGTTTGTCAATGTCAACGACGGTACGAATGAGGGACTTTCTTATACGGGCAAAAATATTTTTACCGTGCAGTTCCATCCGGAAGCATGTTCCGGGCCGCAGGATTCAGAAGACTTGTTTGATAAATTTATAGCGATGATGAGGAGGGTGTAAGATGCCGAAAAATCCAAATGTAAAAAGAGTACTTGTAATTGGTTCCGGACCGATTGTAATCGGACAGGCGGCCGAATTTGATTATGCGGGCACGCAGGCCTGCCGCTCCCTAAAAGAAGAGGGGATGGAAGTTATTTTAGTAAATTCCAATCCGGCGACCATCATGACGGACGGCGATATTGCGGATAAGGTGTATATAGAACCCCTGACCATCAAAGTGCTTGAGCAGATCATTATCAAAGAAAAGCCGGACAGCCTTTTGCCGAACATGGGCGGACAGGCCGGATTAAATCTCGGCATGGAACTGGATGAATCCGGTTTTCTTGCCGAACACGGCGTTACCCTGCTTGGTACGACGGCCAAAACAATCAAAAAAGCGGAAGACCGTCTGGAATTTAAGGAAACGATGGAGAAAATCGGAGAGCCCTGTGCGCCCTCTCTTGTTGTGGAAAATATTCAGGACGGAATTGATTTTGCAAATGAAATCGGGTATCCGGTCGTTCTGCGTCCCGCATATACGCTGGGCGGCTCCGGCGGCGGTATTGCGCACAACCAGACGGAACTGGAAGAAATTCTGGCAAACGGACTGCGCCTTTCCCGCGTGGGACAGGTTCTTGTAGAACGCTGTATTGCCGGCTGGAAAGAAATTGAATATGAAGTTATGCGTGACGGCGCCGGCAACTGCATTACCGTGTGCAGTATGGAAAATGTGGATCCGGTCGGCGTTCATACAGGAGACAGTATTGTCGTTGCTCCCGCGCAGACGCTGGGCGATAAGGAATATCAGATGCTTCGGAGCGCGGCCTTAAATATCATCAACGAACTGGAAATTACGGGAGGATGTAATGTGCAGTTCGCTCTGCATCCGACCAGCTTTGAGTATTGCGTCATTGAGGTAAATCCCCGCGTCAGCCGTTCTTCTGCGCTGGCTTCCAAAGCGACGGGATATCCGATTGCCAAAGTAGCGGCGAAGATCGCGCTCGGTTATACGCTGGATGAAATCAAAAATGCGATCACGAAAAAGACTTATGCGAGCTTCGAGCCGACCATCGATTATTGCGTGGTCAAAATCCCAAGACTTCCATTTGATAAATTTATAACGGCAAAACGTACTCTGACAACGCAGATGAAGGCTACCGGCGAAGTCATGAGTATCGGAGATAACTTTGAAGGCGCGCTCATGAAGGCGATCCGTTCTCTGGAGCAGCATGTGGACTGTCTGAGAAGTTATGATTTTTCTGCTCTTTCCAGGGAAGAACTGCTGGAACGCATGAAAACGGTGGATGACCAGCGTATCTATATCATTGCGGAAGCAATCCGTAAGGGAATTGATTACAAGACAATCTTTGACATTACCATGATCGATATCTGGTTCATTGATAAGATTGCGATTCTGACAGAAATGGAAGCGGCGCTGGAAAAAGGACCGCTGACCGTGGAACTGTTAAAAGAAGCGAAGAGAATGGAATTTCCTGACAATGTAATCGCGAGACTGACCGGAAAAACGGAAGAAGAAATCAAAAAGATGCGTTACGATAACGGCATTCTGGCGGCATTCAAAATGGTAGATACCTGCGCTGCGGAATTTGCGGCGACAACGCCTTATTATTATTCCGTATTCGGTTCCGAGTCGGAAGTGGAAGAAACCCATCCTAAGAAAAAAGTGCTGGTACTCGGTTCCGGCCCGATTCGCATCGGTCAGGGAATTGAATTTGATTACTGCTCGGTTCATGCGACGTGGGCATTTGCAAAAGAAGGCTATGAGACGATTATCATCAATAACAATCCGGAGACGGTCAGCACCGACTTCGATATCGCGGATAAACTCTATTTTGAACCTTTGACGCCGGAAGACGTGGAGAATGTTGTCAATATTGAAAAACCTGACGGAGCGGTCGTTCAGTTTGGCGGGCAGACAGCGATCAAGCTGACGGAAAGCCTGATGAAAATGGGCGTGCCCATTCTCGGAACGAAGGCCGAAGATGTGGATGCGGCCGAAGACCGGGAACTTTTCGATAAGATTCTGGAAGAAACGGAAATTCCGAGAGCGGCGGGCGGCACCGTCTATACCGCGGAAGAAGCGAAAGAAGTTGCAAACCGTCTGGGCTATCCGGTACTTGTCCGGCCTTCCTATGTGCTTGGCGGCCAGGGGATGCAGATTGCGATTTCCGATCAGGAAATCGAAGAATTTATGGCGGTTATCAATCGTTACGAACAGGAACATCCGATTCTTGTCGATAAATATTTGCAGGGAAAAGAACTGGAAGTCGATGCGGTATGCGACGGCACGGACATTCTGATTCCGGGAATCATGGAACATATCGAACGCACGGGTGTGCATTCCGGCGACAGTATTTCCGTATATCCGGCGCCGACGGTCAGCGAGAAGGTGAAGGAAACGATTGCGGAATATTCCAGAAGGCTTGCGAAGGCCCTTCATGTAATCGGACTCATCAACATTCAGTTTATTGCGACGGGGGATGAAGTCTACGTAATCGAGGTGAATCCCCGTTCTTCCCGTACCGTGCCTTATATCAGCAAGGTGACGGGAATCCCGATCGTGGATCTGGCGACTCAGGTCATCATTGGGAAAAAGATACGCGAACTCGGTTATGAACCCGGTTTACAGCCGGCTGCCGATTACTTTGCGGTTAAAATGCCGGTATTCTCCTTTGAAAAGATTCGGGGCGCAGAGATCAGTTTAGGACCGGAAATGAAATCAACGGGCGAATGTCTCGGCATTGCGAAGACTTTTAATGAAGCGTTATACAAAGCATTTCTCGGCGCAGGCATCAGCCTGCCCAAGTATAAGAGAATGATCATTACCGTGAAAGACGCCGATAAGGGCGAGGCTATCGAAGCGGCCCGCCGGTTCGAAAAACTCGGTTACAAGATTTATGCGACAAGAAGTACGGCCGCGGCCTTAAATGATGCCGGTGTGAAAGCGCGAAAAGTCAATAAGATTCAACAGGAATCCCCGACTGTCATGGATTTAATTTTAGGACATGAAATCGACCTCGTAATCGATACGCCGACACAGGGACGGGATAAGAGCAGAGACGGATTCCTGATCAGAAGAACCGCCATCGAGACGGGCGTGTACTGTATTACGGCGATGGATACTGCAAATGCGCTCGTATCCAGCCTTGAAAACGCGGCTTCTCAGGGAGAACTGAACCTGATTGATATTGCAACGATAGCGAAACGGGGATAAAAAGAGAATGAAACGGCGTCCGATGCGGTTCCGTTATGACGCTGGATGCCCGCAAAGCGGAAACGGAAGATGGCAATAGCATGAATGCGGTCAGAAATTATCAGAAAGAACTGGATAAAGTGATAAACCGTATAAGCGGGAAGACAGGCGGCCGGACAGCAGACGAAGACCAGATACAGCCGCCGCGTCTCTTTCTGCACAGCTGCTGCGCGCCATGCAGCAGTTACGTGCTGGAATACCTTCGGGTGTATTTCCGGATTACGGTATTTTATTATAATCCTAATATTTCCATGCAGGAAGAATACCGGAAACGCGCCGCGGAGCAGAAAAGGCTGATTATGGCATATAATGCGGAAGCGGAACGACAGGAACAGGCCGGTGCATATAGTGCGGGGACAGGACGGCAGGAGCAGACCGGTGTATATAGTGCGGAAACGAAACAGCGAGAGCAGACCGGCGTGCATAATGCGGAAGCGGGCGAAACGGATGCAGGACACCGGGTATATCCGATTGAAATCGTGGAAGGGGATTATGAGCCGGAGCGTTTTCTGGAGATGGCAAAAGGACAGGAACAATGCCCCGAAGGCGGCGCAAGATGTTTTGACTGTTATGAGATGCGGCTTCGAAAGACTGCGGAGCTCGCTTTGTCCGGCGGATATGATTATTTCACGACGACACTTTCGATCAGCCCTCTGAAAAATGCGGCGAAGCTGAATGAGATCGGGGAGCGTCTTGCGGAAGAATACGGCGTGGACTGGCTTCCCTCCGATTTTAAAAAACGCGGCGGCTATCAGCGTTCAATCGTGCTGTCAAAGGAATATGATTTGTACAGACAGGATTACTGCGGCTGCATTTATTCCCGCAGACAACGAGAGCAAGAGGAGCGGAGTGCGACATAACGGTGAGAAAGGAGTTTGGTTCATAAAATGAAAAAATTTTTGGAACTGATTTCAGAAGAGATGGGAAAGGCCTTTGAAGCGGCCGGATACCAGGCGGATTTGGGGAAAGTCACGATATCCAACCGCCCTGATTTGTGCGAATATCAGTGTAATGGTGCGATGGCGGGAGCGAAACAGTATCACAAAGCGCCCTTGATGATCGCGAACGATGTGGCGGAAAAATTACAAGGGAATACGGTTTTTTCGGAAATAAGCGTTGTTGCGCCGGGATTTCTGAACCTCAAAGTGACGGAGAAGTTCGTTAAAGAATATCTGCAGGAAATGCGTGCGGATGCCAAATTCGGACTGGATATGCCGGAAAAGCCGCAGATGATTATGGTGGACTACGGCGGCCCCAATATTGCCAAACCGCTTCACGTCGGTCATCTGCGTCCGGCGATCATCGGGGAAAGCATCAAAAGAATATGCCGTTATGCCGGACATAATGTGTTGGGGGATATCCATCTGGGCGATTGGGGTCTGCAAATGGGACTGATTGCGACGGAATTAAAAAAACGACACCCCGAACTGCCTTATTTTGACGAAGCATATCAGGGAGAATACCCAAAAGAGGCGCCTTTTACCATATCGGAACTGGAAGAAATCTATCCAACCGCCAGTGCGAAGTCCAAAGAGGATGAGGCCTATAAGGCGGAAGCGATGGAAGCGACTTATCAGCTGCAGACAGGCGCTCCGGGTTTACGGGCGCTCTGGCATCATATTATGGATGTTTCCGTGTCGGACTTAAAGAGGAATTATACGGATTTGAATGTGGAGTTCGATCTTTGGAAGGGCGAATCGGACGTTCAGGATATTATTCCGGGTATGGTCGAGAAATTTAAAAATGACGGTTATGCACATGAAAGCGAAGGCGCGCTTGTCGTGGATGTCAAAGAAGAAACGGATACAAAAGAGATGCCTCCCTGTATGATTTTGAAATCCGACGGCGCTTCTTTATATAATACAACCGACTTGGCAACCATTATGGACCGTATGGACAAATATCAGCCGGATAAGCTCATTTATGTGACAGATAAGCGTCAGAACCTGTATTTTGAGCAGATATTCCGCTGTGCAAGAAAAACCGGACTGACAGGGCCGGAAACACAGCTTATCCATATCGGATTCGGTACGATGAACGGCAAAGGCGGCAAGCCTTTTAAAACAAGAGAAGGCGGCGTTATGCGTCTCGAAAACCTGATTCGGGAAATTAACGAGGAAATGTACCGTAAGATCACGGAGAACAGGGAGATGGAGAAAGAAGAGGCGGAGGAAACTTCCCGCATCGTAGCCCTGTCCGCAGTAAAGTACGGAGATCTGGCCAATCAGGCGTCGAAAGACTATATTTTTGATATCGACAGATTTACTTCCTTTGAAGGCGACACCGGGCCGTATATTCTTTACACTATCGTCAGGATTAAATCTATTTTGAAAAAATACGATGAGCAGAAAGGCATAAAGCCTGTTTCCGGAGGCATTGACAATGCCGCAGAATCCGTATCGGGATGCTCAGAAAGCGTCGCAAAATCAAATGATGACAATTTTGCCGGCAAGTCTATATTACGGGAGGCGACGAGCGAATCGGAAAAAGCGCTGATGCTTGAGATCGCCAAATTCAACGCTATGCTGGAAGCAGCGTATGAAGAAGTGGCGCCGCATAAGATCTGTGCCTATATTTATGATCTGGCGAATGCTTTTAACCACTTTTACCATGAAACAAAAATCCTGACAGAAGAAGATTCGGAAAAACAATCCGGATGGATTGCACTTCTGATGTTGACAAAGGATGTATTGGAAGTCTGTATTGATCTGCTCGGATTTTCTGCGCCGGAAAGGATGTAAAAAAATCGTATAAAAATTTTTGAGAAATTTTTAAGAAATTTTTGGAAAAACACTTGACAAGAAGGCCTAAAAAATTGTATACTAGCAAAGCGGGTTGACGAAATAAGACAACCCGCAGTCGAATGGGATCTTAGCTCAGCTGGGAGAGCATCTGCCTTACAAGCAGAGGGTCATAGGTTCGAGCCCTATAGGTCCCATTTCTCTGCAAAATTTCGTTATAAGCGAAACGCTTGCAGATGAAGAGTTGGAAATATAACTTTATATTTCGTTATGGCGAGATAGCTCAGCTGGCTAGAGCATGCGGTTCATACCCGCAGTGTCGAGGGTTCAAGTCCCCCTCTCGCTATTTGGAAGAAGTGCCTAAAATACGATGTTTTAGGCACTTTCTATTTATTTTTTTGTGTAAAGATGCCGTTTTAGACCGTTTTGAATCATTATGACCATATCAAATGGGGTCAAAATTGGGGTCAGAAAAAATGTATTAGATGTCAATGTAGTTTAGATTATTAAAGGGGAAGAAAATCATGTAACTTACAATTCTACGAGTTGAAAATAGAATAGTAAATTGTCGGCTTGATAATGGAACAATCATTGACATTGCAAGAAGATGGTTTACAGAGGATATACAAGAAGGTGATACAATAGAATTTGATGTCAATAAAATAAAGAATTAGATACACTTTGTAAAAAATAAGGTTTATAGAAATTGCAACGTAAATCTATAATGAATTTCGAAAGTCATATTAATATATTCGAAATTTTGTATCGTAAAAATATGGGTAGAATCTATTTGGAGATCTGCCCATTTGCAAATATTGGTAGTGTAAAAAAAATTGTGTTTCTGGAAGAAAATGCCTCCTTTTTGGTAAGAATTCTGATATGAAAATTCTTATCGAAAAGGAGCATTTTTATGGCAGTTGCTAAGGAGCAGATTCGACAGATTATTTCACAAAACAACTTAAACAGTGTGGCTGATGTCTATTCCCTCCTCAAGGAAAGCTTCAAGGACATTCTTCAGGAATTGATGGAGGCTGAGCTGGACGCTTCCCTGGGTTATGAAAAAAATCAAAAGGGTGATCTTCTCACAGATAACAAACGCAATGGGCATTCCCAAAAGATACTCAAAAGCCAGTATGGCGAATTCCAGGTGGAGTATATGGAGATTACATATCATTGGGAAGGTGACTATCTGATTCCCGACCTCAAACTTTCAGACACAACGGAGTATCAGATCGGGAAGTATGGACGGATGAGGAAGCGTTTTTTAGAAGAAAACCACAGGGGCATTTATTCGCATATGATTTTGTCGGAAACCTTATGGAAACATCTTGCGGAAATTGATGAAGAATGTAATGGGATGATGGACAGGCTTGTAAGGCAGATGGCAAAGAAAGAGGGCGTAACGGAGCAGCTTAAATCTGATGACTGGCTCTGCTGGCTTCAGAAGATGAACAGCATCAGGAGCAGGGCGGAGGAAATAGTGCTGCACGATCTGGTATATTCCCTTTAGTTTTATTCTGGTTTTAAGTTTTGTAGCATGAGGCGCAGATGATGTCAAGACATCGGCTCCGCCTCGCCTGCGGCGGTCTTGACATCATCTGCGTCTCATGCTATGGAGTGGTCAAGGGGCTGTCGCACTAAGTAATTAGTGCGCAGCTCCTTTTCTATGCAAAAAAATAACTGCCAGACCTCGAAAGAAT
>ERZ808054.423-NODE-423-length-41678-cov-12.458979_pt1 | contig 41678 bp, 38 predicted proteins | sample MGYA00380201_ERZ808054 | MGnify/ENA primary metagenome ERZ808054 (study PRJEB31490, sample SAMN06133419) | mouse gut metagenome | isolation source: Z5_2 | host: mice | place: China: Chengdu | collected 2015-05 ...
ATTAAGATGACTATACGTTATCCAAAGTCCCGGAAAAAAGAAAAAAATTTCAAATATTTTTAAATTGTGAGATAATTCTTTGATACCATTCCTTTCTCGGCATTTGATCGGGTATCTGCTGATAATACAAAGATAATTTTTTTCGTACTTCTAAATTAAACTCATATCCCTTTTCTGTATAATCAAGTATCTTATCTTGCATAAACGATTGCAATTCACTTCGGTTTTGGAAAAATTCAGCCCATGCTTTACAACGGCACGGATTTTCTGTATTCAAAAAATAACAATGACTTTGAAAAAAAGAATCTATATTCATTCTTGCTCGATATAGTAATCCTTTGACAGCCTTAGGGGTAATTTCTAAAATATCAGCCACTTCTTGAATTGATAAACCGAACATATCTATAAGGGAAAACACAATCCTTTGATTCACTGAAAGTTTTCTTGACATAGCCAAAAAACAGCCATTTCGCATACTTATGACATCTTCACTTGCCTGTACTTCTTCAATAACATCTTCTGTGGGATTCACAAGCAATTCTCCGTCTTTTTCCAGTTCTTCTATGTTATCAACATATGTTATTTTTTTTCGAATATCTTTTCTCAATGACATTCTAAATTCATTGACACAAATAGTACGCAACCATTGTTTTAATGCTGTTTGGTCTTTCAGTTCATCAAGATGTTTCCATGCTTTTATAAATGTTTCCTGCGCTATATCCTCTGCCTGTTCCGGTTTTCCCGTGAGTTTGTAAGCAATATTGTAAATATATGCGTTATATTTTATTACAATCTCGTTCATAGATACCTTTGTTATAGTTTTATATCGTTTGTCTGTAGGCTTCTCTGCGTTTCTTGGAATTAACCATATGCGGCTAATTCGTTCAACTCCGGGTACTCTATTTTCTTCGCAGAGTTTCTGTACTCGTCTTTCTGAAATTCCCCACTTTTTAGCAGCTTCGGAAACTGATATATATTCCATACAGTGACCGTCCTTTCGTAGTTTCTTATGCTTTATATTATATACGTTTGAACGAATAACACAATAATGTATTTTACAGATACGCCTTTTCAAAAAAGATATAAGGATTGAGAGGGATTCCGTAGTCATCGGCATTGTGCGTAATGTGTATAACTGGCTATCTCATGGAATTGTGGGTAACTCTGTTTGCAGGACGTGGGAAAGCTGCTCTTTAGCTTTTCCATGTGCTGTGAATAGAGTTATCCATGATTCCATAGCCTGTTATGCACATTTCCAAAAATCCAAGCTTTTCTGAAAACGGCTTGATAACAGGGGATACTCTTTTATTTTTGCCGACTGCACCATGCTGACGTTACAGCCTTTTTCCTCCATGACAGCCTGTACCCACTGCTGCGCTTCCTCCGCCAGAAAGGAAATGTCAACGCCCTGTGAGAAACCGAGCTTTTTACCATCCACCAAAGCAAGAAGTTCATCCGACAGTCGGGAAAGCCAGATATACCGCTGTACCTTTTTTGCGTTTTCCCCGGCAGCTTCCCCGACTTCATCAAATATCCTTACCCTGCCCTTAACGCTGTATTTGACATTTTTCTGTTCCTCCTTTTAAAATTGAATTGAAAAGAGCATCCCACTATGGAATGCCCTATATAAAAAATAGGGACACTCTCATCCAAGTATCCCTATAATCTACCGCTATATCTGATAGTTCTCTATTCACTTTCATTGTCAGGATTTTTTGTGTTCCCCGTACCGAGGTCTAATGCCACAACTACGGTTACTTTCTTCACAAGTATCTTTTCCTTATGATTTTCACCGATTTTGTTGAAACTGAAAAATGTCACAAAGTGCGTAAATTCAAGGATTTCTAGGTATCTTTCCTTTGTATCAACACCACAGTCTCCACATGCACCGTCATCGGAAACATATCCACCGCCCTACATCTCTTCACCTCATACCCCCCATCGCACAACACCCTAAGATCCCTTGCCAATGTAGCGCTATCGCAGCTCACATAAACAATCCTCTCCGGCGCCATCCGAATCATGGTCTCAAGGCAAGCCCCATCGCACCCCTTTCTGGGCGGATCCACAACAATCACATCCGCCGCAATCCCCTCCTTCTCATACTTTTCCGGAAGCACCTCTTCCGCCTTTCCCACCAGAAACTGTGCATTACAAATCCCATTTTCCGCCGCATTTTCCCTAGCATCCTCTACCGCCTGGGCGACAGTCTCCACGCCGTACACCTGCCTTGCGTCCTCCGCCAGAAACAGAGAAATGGTGCCGATTCCGCAATAAAGATCCCATACCGTTTCCGTCCCCGTAAGCCCCGCATAAGCAAGCGCCAGACTATACAGCTTTTCCGTCTGCACCGGATTGACCTGATAAAAAGACAAAGGAGAAATGGAAAATGTAATACCCCTCCCAAAGTCTGCAAAATCATTTTCCACATCGCGCACATGAATAGTATCCCTAATCACATCCTTCCCCCAGATCGTATGAATCTCCTTCCCCATAATGACATTCGTCCGATCCCGATTAATGCTTACCGACACGCTGGTCATCCCCTGAATCATGGCAAGCGCCTGTGTAAGCTTCTCTTGCGAAGGCAGGTAAACTCTCTCCTTGGCAACACCCTTGACAGCACTCTTAACAATATCCTTAGCAGCTTCCTTGCGGATTCCCCCATGGACTTTTCTTCCCCCATCACGACCTGTATAGTTAATCACTAGGCAAACCATAATCTCACCGCTGGTAAATCCCTTGCGTATCAGCACATGGCGAATCAATCCTTCCCCCCTCGTCTCGTCATAAGCAGGCACATGATACTCCTTCATATAAGAAAGAATCACTTCCAAAATCTCCTTATTTTCTGCCGCCCCCAGACAGCAATCCGTATTTGCGATAATATTATGAGTCCTTCCGGCATAAAATCCGGCAACAGGATTTCCTTCCTTGTCCACGCCGATTGGATACTGCGCCTTATTTCTATAATAAAAAGGCTCCTCCATCCCCACTATGGGTTCCATAACTCGATCAATATATTCCGGCGCAAACCCACCGATACGGATTAAATTGTTCCGCACCTTGCGCTCCTTAAACGCCAGCTGACGCCCATAATCCATCGCCTGTATCTGACAGCCGCCGCACTGCTTATGGAACATGCACTTTGCATCCACACGAAAAGGAGAAGGCACAAGAACCTTCTCTAATCTGGCATAGGCATAATTCTTTTTCACCCGCGTAACACGTATCTGCGCCTGATCTCCAATTACTGCATCTTTTACAAAAAAGGGAAAGCCGTCTATCTTCCCTATTCCTTCCCCCTCTGATGTAATATCAATGATCTCTACCGTCAGAACCTGATTTTTTTCATAACTTACAGACTGTTTCATAGTTTATAAGCTCTCTTCCATCCTAAATTTATAATCTAAGTCAACCACCTTGCTGCCTTCTCTAAATTTCTGCTTCGCAGCTACTTGACTCACTTCCCTCAGAAATAAAAATTGCATTTATATATTGCTGCCATGCAATCATTATAGCATAGCAAAACAAAAAGCAAAAGCCAGAGGCTTCTCCAAAACAGCCCCCGGCTCTTACCTTTTTATTTCACATTATCTGTCACACTTTCAAGCACTCTGCCGTCTTTTCATCTTAGACCAGATCTGCGGATTGCTGGTGAGTGCCATCAGCACCAGAATAATAATGGCAATACATGCATTCACATAAGCGGTAGGGATTCCGGCAACCAAGAGCAGAAGTTTTACGTCCTGCATGACCAGCGCACCGGCAAACATGCTTATCACCAGATTGTTTCTGTTAAAGCTGATTGCTTTCCCTACAAGATAACTCATCATCGCATCAAATGCTGTGGACATGGTGCCCATCTGTGTCGTTGCCGCCGTTATACCTGTAGAACACAGGGTTGCGGCTGCATAAGCGCCGGCAAAAGCGCCGGATACGACCAGACATAAGGCTTTGATCTTTGTCGCGCCGATTCCGTTTGTCCGGGCAATGTTTGCATCGTTTCCCACGGCTCTCACCTGATACCCGAACTTCGTCCGGTATAACAGGAAATATGCCAGAAACATTGCTGTTAGCCCATAAATAATATTTTGTGGGTACATGCCGAGCACCACATAGCCTGTACTGGAAATATTAATACCCGCACCGCCTGAAATCAAAGAGCCCAGACATTCATACACGAACAACAGACCAACCGTTACGATAATCGTAGGCACCTGTGTAAAATAATAGATTAATCCCGTCACGCTGCCGCATAAGGCGCCTACGATAATGCTTCCGATAATAATACCAGGCAGTCCTAATCCCATCTCAACCGAAAATCTTCCCGCTAAAATTGCCGCCAGAACTGCTTCCGATCCGATTGCCAGATCCCAGTTTCCGCAGGCAAAATTAAACATTAGACCGCAGGAAAGAACGGTAGGAAAAAGCGCCTGCTTAAAAAGTGATGGTATGTTTGCAAAGCTAATCTCCGGAAAAGAAACCAGCATTACTGCCAAAAGCCCCATAGGAATCGCAAACATCGCAATATAATTGCCTAGATATTTTATGAATCTTTTCATAGATAAACTACCTTTCAAGCTGTAACTGTTCAAACTGGTTTTAGGCTAATTTCTTGAATTGATTTCTTCCTTGATCCAATCCATGCTGTAGGAAGCGCTTAAATCCTTCAATAAATCTAAGGAAACATCAGGATTGTATCTGTAAAGCATGCTCTTAATAAGTTCTTCATCATAAATCTGCACTTCTGTATTATTGTAATACTGTTCAAACAAATCTAAGTCTTCAGAATCCGTCAGTACAAGGAAGGGGAACAATAACTCAACCTTTTCATCTGACAGAGGATGCCCGTCCACTGCATTGTAAAGCGCTGCAAATGCCTGCAGGCAAAGGGGCGCCTGCCCGCCTACTGCTCCCCAGAGAATATCGTCTTCAAATGCTGCTGCCATTCCCTCGAAAGTATCAAAAGTCACTACGCCCACCGTCTTTCCTGTGGCATCCTGATGTGCTTTTAAAGTATTTACCGTAATGTCAGCGATGCCAAGGGAACCGGACATAAGCCAGATTGCTTCAACGTCAGAATAAGAATCAAGGATGTTTTGAACGTCTGACTGAATGCTGGATACATCATTTCCTAAATCAAACTGTGCCAAAACCTCAATATTAAAGTCTTCACATCCCTTTTCCATACCGTTCATACGCAAAGTGGATGTAGCGCTGTGTGTATTGCCGCCTACTCCGATCTTTTCAATTCCTCTGTCCGCCATGATCCGAACCGTTTCATAGCTGGTATTTTCTGTATCTTCAATGGCATATCCCACATAGTATTCGTATGTGTCTAAAACCGCCTTTGTCTCTTCCTCGGAAGGCATTCTGAACATTACCTGGAAATAAACTTCATTTTCATTACACAAATTTGCTATCTGTTGCATAGCAAGATCGTCCAGCGTCAGACACATGATACCGTCAACGCCTGCTGCAATTAAATTCTCTGCATCTGCCACCTGTGAAGCCGCATCATAAGAACCGAACACCCATTGGATCTCCAGATTTTCGATCACCTCGGCAGCGTAATTTAAGTAAGAATATACAAGCTGACCTAAGGAATCATCTTTACTGTAAAAAATAACACCCAGCTTGACAGGATCCGTACTTACCGTCTCTGAAACTGCATTATCTGCTACAGCATCTTCTGCCCCAGATTCATCTGCTCCGGAAGTTTCTGATTCGCCTGCCGCGTTCTCTGCCTGATCTCCTGCTGCATTTTCCGTTTGTGTATCGACATCAGCCGTATCTGTGCCGGCAGCCCCGCCGGAGCATCCAATCATTGTGAGTGTCAATATGATGCACAGAACAATCGCTATCATCTTTTTCATTTTGTAATCCTCCTTTTTGCTCTTTTTTTGTTTTTGTTAGCCTGTTACCTGACCTGCATTCTGACGGGAAGAGATCAAAACTAGGGTTAAAAATACCATACCCTTTACCACATTTACAAAATCTGCATTTACTCCCCACAAGACCAAAATATTATTTAAAACCGTCAGTGCAAGGGCTCCGATCACTGCCGCCCGGATAGATGCTTTTGAACCTCCCGTCAAAGGCATTCCCCCGATGGTCAGCGCAATCAGCGTGTCCACCTCATAATTTCCCGTGGAAGAACTAAGCCCCCCTGTCCTGACGGTGGTCATAAATGCCGCAACACCTGCGCAAAGCCCGCTGGCGGCAAAGGAATAAACAAGATATTTGTTTACATTAATGCCGCTAAGCGATGCAGCGTTGCGGTTCACACCAATCAGTTTGTTGTACTGTCCTATTTTGGTAAACTCAAAGACGATGATACCTACAAGGACCATACCCAGACAGACCAGCATATAGAACCACGGTTTATTGAGTTTGATTACTGCTGCCGGAGCCAGCCATGTCTTCTTATTGGTGGTGGTATAAAGAATCGCTGAGCTCAACCGCATGACACACATTCCCACGATGAACGCCACTACGCGCAGCCTCGTCACTAGGAACCCAATCAAGATACCAATCACCGTTCCCACCGCAAGACACATGGGGAACACTGCCCAGGAGGGAATCCCCTTACATAATGCCAGCGTTACCACCATTGCAAGACCCATTGTCCCGCCATTTGCAAAATCCATATCGCCGTGTGCCATAACAAAAGCCGTTCCCACAGATACCACCATCAAGATCGATGACTGTGTCATAATATTCCGCAGATTCTTTGCTGTCAGAAAGGATTCCCCGCCGGTTGCGATGGAAATCAGGATCAGCAATACAAGTCCTATATATGGCACCGCTGTACTGATAAATTGTCTAATATCTGCCTTCTTCTTCATTCTTAACATCCTTAAATTATCTTCTCGACCAACATATGTTCCGTAAGTGTTTTATCCCGGAGAAATTCTCCCTGTATTGCGCCATCCTTGATTACCAGCAGCCTGTCTGCCATGCCGATTACTTCCGCCATCTCCTCAGAAAGCATAATGATGGACTTTCCTGCCTCTTTCAGCTGACAGATCAGATCATATATCGCCGCTTTGACCCCCACATCGATTCCTCTGGTAGGACAATCCATAATCAGGATATCCGCCTGATTTGCCATCCATTTTCCCACCACCACCTTCTGCTTGTTTCCGCCCGAAAGTTCTGCGGCAAGCTGGTTGATGCTGCTGCACCTGATATTCAGACGCTCCGCCTGCTGCCCTGCCACCCTTTTCATGTGGCGTTTATTAATCAAAGGACCAATCTTTTTCTGATCAAAACAGGTCACCGAAATATTGTCCTTTATGGAAGTATGCATAAACAGAGAGTCCGAATCCCGGTCCTTGGGCAGGTATGCGATTTTGTCCCTCACCGCCTGCGTGGTATTGGTAATCACCTCACTGCCGTCCTTAATTGTAACGGTTCCCGAATCCAGCTTATATGCGCCGAAAAGCGCTTTTGCCAAATCATGCATGCCGCTGTCTGAAAGCCCGCAGATTCCCAGAATCTCCTGTTTATGAAGCTCCAAACTTACATCTCTGATAACAGTCTTATAATTCAAATGCTCTGCTTTAAGGACCACCTGCTCCTTATCATAATCGGGCTGAAAATCCGTCCGGTAATAATGCCCCAGATTTTCCCGTCCAATCATCAGTCCCCGCATCTTTGCCGGATTCATCTCATCCCTAGAGATGGTGGTAACATATTTCCCATCCTTTAAGACCGTCACCGTATCGCAGACATGTACGATTTCATCTAAATCGTGACCGATGAAGATTACACTCTTATTCTTTTGTTTGAAGTCCTTGATAATGTTATAAATATACTCCCGCCCCTGTAAAGATAAGGCTGAGGTGGTCTCATCTACAATCAGCACCTCGGGATTCGTATAAAGCGCCCGCCCCACTTCCACCAATTTCCGGTCCTCAAACTTATAAGCATTCACCAGATCCGCAGGATGAATATGATCCGCGCCGATCTCATGCAGAATCTCTTTTGCTTTTTTCTGCATCTTCTCCTTGTTGATGCCGAAATGCCCTTTAAAATCATCTTCCATGCCAATAAACATATTCTCGGCGACACTCATGCCGTCGATCGTCCCTCTCTCCTGCAGCAGGATGGCTATTCCTTTGCTCCTTGCATCAATAATCGATTTCGGATGAAAGGTCTTTCCATCAAAAGTCATGGATCCGTGGTCCGGCTTAAGGGATCCGCAGATCATAGCGGATAAAGTGGATTTACCCGATCCGTTTTCGCCAATCAGTCCCCTCACTTCCCCGGCATGTATTTCCAGCGAAACGTCCTGCACCGCCTTCACAATGCCGAAACTTTTGGACATATGCTCTACAATCAATCTTGGCTTTCCGGAATGTTCCATATTCAGCCCCCTTTCCTAAAAATCCTGTTGCTAAATGGTCTGCGATTCAGGCTCGTCCCAGGTAACCGTATCCGGTGTCTGCCACAGATACCAGGAATAGCCTTCGCTGTCCTCGATCACTGCCCATAGCTGCTTATTTTCCTCATAAGGCTCCCTGAGAACCTTTCCTCCGAATGCGACCACATTTTTAAGAGTTTCTTCCATGTTGTCCACTTCGATCATATACAGAGGATCCGTTCCTGTCACATCATCTTTCTTTGCCCGGAGATATCCATAAATAAAGCTGGGCACGCTGGGTTCCCAATTGGCATTGCCGGGACCGGTAGCACAATACATTAAAGGATTTTCGGCATCCGTATCTTCGCATTCAAAAATATCCCATCCAAAGATCTCCTTATAAAAATCCCTTGATACCTTGGCATCATCATAACTTAAGACAAACCTTCTGATCCGTCCATGACGGGAACGCTCCGGGAAATGCCTGGGCGGATGATACTTGGTATCATACCTGTCCCAATCCGGTATGGGCTTAGGAGGATCTACATGGATCCTTCTCTTAGAGATATCTTCTCCCGGCTCCGATAAATAATACTCAGGTCCCAGCCCGCATGTAGGACATACATGGGGAATATGTTCCTCGTCACATTTCCAGACAAAACCGCAATTATAACATGTATAAATTCTATTCATACGTCTACGCCTCCTCTTTATCATAACCTGCCTCAGGTTCTTCCCATGTACGCGATGCAGGACACTTCCAAAGATAAATTTTATGCCCCGCCGGATCTTCAATGTACGCGCCGGAGAACCAGTTGGCATCCTCATTGCCATCATCTGCAGCCGATTGATTGTATCCTATGACCTTTCCTCCATAAGCTACCACCTTGTCCAAGGTATTGGTGATTGGTTCGTCCATATGAACTTCCATCATGAAAAACGGTCTTTCATCTCCGGTAGCATCGTGATACAGTCTGGTATTCATATGCCCGGGAATGAGACCTTCATATCCAATCTGGGACGGACCTGTTGCAACAAACAAAGGTCTGTGCTCATAGTCATCAATACCAAGGATGACCGCATCGATCATATCCCACCCGAACACGTTCACAAAGAACTTCTGTGCCCGCTCAAAGTCATGATAAAAGATTCTTCCAAATCGTACCCGCCCGTGCAAATCCTTTTGCGGATATTTTTTTGGAGGACGATAGGGATAAGTGTTGGTTGTTTTCTCTGCTTCTGCCATAATAAACATCTCCTTTTTTATTTTTGCAAAATAACGCCATTGTTATTTTGTCATTCAAATGAAATTTCCACAGACAGTAGACACGCCTTAAACTTGCTGCAAAATCTCCGGCTCATGAAGGCTCTGCCCGTTTGTTTCAATCACCTTCTTATACCAGTAAAAGCTCTTCTTTTTATAACGGTTCAAAGTTCCGGCACCATCGTCGTCTCTGTCAACGTATATAAATCCATACCGCTTAGACATCTGGCTGGTGGATGCACTCACGAGATCGATACACCCCCATGCCGCATACCCCAGCACTTCCACGCCGTCATCCATAGCCTTTTCCACCTGCAGAAGATGCTGTCTTAAATAATCAATCCGGTAATCGTCCTCAACCGTATAGCTTCCATCCTTCTCAATCAGTTCATCCACAGCACCCATTCCATTTTCCGCTATGAACAGGGGTTTTTGGTATCTGTCATACAACCGGTTCAGTGTCAGCCGAAGTCCTTTGGGATCAATCGGCCATCCCCATTTCGTATTTTGTAAATAAGGATTTTCTACCGTGGTTCCAAAAAATTTAACCGATTCTTTGGAGGTGTCGGAGGAGACACATAAACTCATGTAATAACTGAAAGAAATAAAATCCACCGTATTCTTTAGTATTTCATCATCTCCATCCTTCTTACGCAGTCTGATGTTATTTTCTTTTAACCATCTTTTCATATATCCGGGATAGTAACCCCGGACCTGTACGTCTGTGAATAAATAGCCATATTGTTCTTTCAGCATTGCCTTGATCATATCCTCAGGATCAGGCGTTACCGGATAATAGGGCACGCTGGCTACCATACATCCCACTTTATTTTCCGGGTCTATTTCATGGGCAAGCCTTGTCGCCGCTGCCGAAGCCACAAGTTCATGATGAACCGCCTGCAGCTTGTCACCCAAGGTAAGCTTTTCCTTCGGCGTCCAGATTCCTCCGCTTAACAGCGGATGATTCAGCACGGAATTAATCTCATTAAAGGTGAGCCAGTAACGAACCTTTCCCTTATACCTTTGGAACACCGTCCTACAATAACGCAGATAAAAGTCAATCATGCGCCTATCCCTGAACCCGTCATAAGTCTTGGCTAGATGAAGGGGCGTTTCATAGTGGGATAAGGTGACAATAGGTTCCATGCCATAAGCAAGGCAGGCATCCAAAACCCTATCATAAAATGCAAGACCTGCTTCATTCGGCGTGTCCTCATCCCCTTTCGGAAAGATACGCGACCAGGCGATGGAGGTGCGTAAGGTCTTAAATCCCATTTCCGCAAACAGTTTGATATCCTCCGCATAGCGATGATAAAAATCGATCCCTTCAAGTTTCAAATTATCTTTGACAGGTTCTTTTGTAGGTTCCCCCATAACTCCTCTTGGCATCACATCTGCAATGGAAAGACCCTTGCCATCCTCTGCATACGCACCTTCGCACTGATTTGCAGCGACAGCGCCTCCCCACAAAAATGATTCTGGAAACATAGCGTTACCTCCCATACCGATCCATAAAACTATACATAGCGCCTAAAAGATTACACTCATCCAGATACCTGCTTTTTTGCAGATTTGCATGCAGTGTATCAGGAATACAACATTTTGCATAAAACTGTTTCAATTCCATATTAATATCCGGAATCAATCGTTCTACCCGGCTTAACCCCCCGCCAATGATGATCTTCGCCGGTGCAAAACAGGTCTGTATATTGTGAATCAGCATTACTGCAGACTTTAAAAACTCCTCGTATACCCTCTGGGCATCCGGATCCCCTTCCTCTATCCACTTAAAAATCTGTTTCCCATTTATCTTGATTTTTTGGGGAGACTGTTCATGCACGGGATAATCTGCCTTCAGCAGTTTATCGTATTTTATAAGGGTATCTCCTGCATCCTGTACAGATAAATCGAGATTTTTCCACTTGCATAATTTATAAGTCATACCAACGATACCCATGTTTACCCACGCTTCATCCGTGATGGTATATCCATTGAACTTCGTCAATGTAAAAGAAAACTCTCCCGCCGAAAAGTTAAGACCTCTATGTATTTTTTTATCGATAATCACACCGCCGCCAACCCCTGTTCCAAGAATCAGCACTGCCCCGTCTCTCACATCCGAGAGGGCGCCGGTCCAAGCCTCTGAAAGGGCACCGCATTTTCCGTCGTTTTCCACCGCTGTCTTCGCCCCGCACGCCTGACTCACCAGTTCAATTACATTTTTCTCTTTTAAAATCTGACTGTACGCCCCCGATCCATGATGGAATCCCGTTTCACTATCCACGATTCCCGGCAGGCTTAAAGCAATGCCATCAACCTCCGTTTCGTACCTTTCGTACTGACCTTTTATGGTTTGAACAAATGCCTCCGCAGAGCCAAGCGGCGCAGGCAGCTTATCGGTAAATATAAGCCGTGCCTGATCGTCCACGATTCCATATTTTACAGAACTTCCACCAAAATCAAAAACAAGACATTTCATTTTTCTTCATTCCTTCCTGCTCTTTTGCATCCCATTTTTTGTCGCATTGACAGCATCTTGATTCTAATCTATAATCAGCCTAAGCATAACTATTTTTACATAAAGGAGTATAAATACATGGCTTCTGCTTCTAACATAGAAACCAAAATTCAAGATGCTTTTTCGGATTTAATGGAGAAACAATCCTTTTCCTCCGTCCGTGTCACTGCCATCATTGAGAACAGCCATATCAGCCACCGTTCTTTTTATCGCTTTTACCAAAGTAAGTATGACCTTGCCATCGATTTCTTTTCCAAACAGCTGGCAAGCGCTGTGATCATAGGCGGCAAAAAGGCTACTTTCAAAGATGTCATGATCATTATCCTGACCATCATCAAAAGCCATCCCAGATTATACGGCAATCTGCTCAGCGATGATGAAGGAGCCAAAATACTTCCCGATATTTTAACGAAGCTTTCCACTAACTGGACAGGATTTTCCCCCGCCTGGGCAACCACCATCATTAACACGAATTTGCTGATCGATTGGTCCAACAACCATTTTGCAAGTCCCGTTGAAAAGATCTATACCCAGTTCGTCTATAACCTTCCCGCCTATGAACTTCTCACGAAAGAAGAACTGGATGTACGTATTCAACAATATGAGAGCAGAATGAGCGGAGATTTTATAAAACATGACAATAAAAATCTATATAAATAATTTCACTTTGTCTTTATGCACAAAAATATGATGTATTTCCCTTATTATGTGAACGATTATAACATTGATGCTTTTTCTGTTAAAGTTATAGTTTCCCTATTCACTAACCGGCAGGAAACAAAAACATATTTTTGTTTCATTTGCAACAAAAAAGAGCCGCCTCCCAAACCGGAAAGCGGCTTTTTTACGCCTTTATAACAAAATCAAAATCTTATTTTCTCTAGCATTCTTTCATGCAAAATGTCTTACTCCAGCTTTGTTCCTCTCAAATTAGAATCAAACAGCCGGTTAAAGCCCATCCACCCCGTCTCCGTGGAATTTTCCAACAGTTCAGTAAAGGTCTGCATCTTTGCGTCTGTATTATCCGCAAAGTTGAGCGCCACTGCTTCCATGATGGCAGGTTTTTTGGGAGAGCCAAATTCATATTCCCCATGGTGGGATAAGATACAGTGCTTCAATTCGCTTGCAAGAATCGCCGGAAAGCCTGCTATTTTACTTATTTTTTCCCCAAGCATTTCCGTCCCGATTACGATATGACCCAAAAACTGCCCCTCATCCGTGTAATCATTCTGCGGGAAGAGAGAAAGCTCCCTGGTCTTTCCGATATCGTGGCAGATTGCCGCACTGATCAGCAGATCCTTATTGAGCAGCGGATAGGCGCTACAATAGTAATCACAAAGCTTTGCCACGCTTAATGTGTGCTGCAAAAGTCCGCCCACAAAGCCATGATGAACCGTCTTCGCGGCGGAAGAGCGTTTAAATGCCTTGACAAATTCTTTATCTTCCACAAAGAATGCCTGCAGGAGCTGCTTTAAATAGGGATTCTTAACCCCTTCAATAAACCCAAGCAGTTCCCCAAACATTTCCTCGATGTCAAATTTACTTACCGGAAGATAATCCGAGGGCGCATATTCCCCTTCCTGGCACTTTCTGATTCTCTTGACATTTACCTGCAAGGCGCTCTGAAAACTCGTGACATCTCCATACACTTCTATGTAATCAAGAGTATCAAATTCACCGATGCCCGCATTATTCGGATCCCATACCTTGGCGTCTATGGTACCCGTCTTATCCTGCAAAATAAGGCTCTCATAGGGCTTCCCATTTTTCGTGACTGCCGAAACCTTATGCTTGCACAGATAAATATCAAATACTCTATCGCCGTCTTTGTAATCTTTAATATACTTCATCTCTCTTTGCGGATCTTTGCCCGCATCCTCCCTTTTCCTATTCTTTCATCGAGCCAAGCACTACGCTGACTTCCATTTCAATATATCCGTCCGGTCCCTGCCGCATGAGTCCGACCGACAAGGTTCTTTCCGGCTCCTCCAAAAGAAGGGCTTTTACAAGGTTCTGATAATTTTTAATTTCCGTTCCCTTTACCCGGGTAATCACATCCCCGCTTTGGATTCCTGCATTCATCGCCGGAGAATCCATATCGATCTCTGTGATATAAGCGCCGAAGGGAACCCCCAGTTCCTGATTTGCCTTCTCCGTCACATCCGTGCCGTAGACACCAAAGTAAGCAATATCCCTGTCGTTTGAAAGACTTTCTATCACCTTTTTCAGCTCCGTGATGCCAACTGCACTGACCAGATTTTTAATGTCGCTGGAATTGTAAGACATATCAATGATTCCAACAATCTGCCCCTTTAAATTCACCAATATGCCGCTTGCATTACTGCTGCCATACATATCCGTGGTCATATACTTATAATTGGAATCCGGAAGTTTAATGGCATTTCCCACGGAAGTAATATTACCGATGCAAAGAGACCCTTCCGTCCCAATCGGTCTTCCCAGCGCGATCACCGGACTTCCCGTCAAGCTGCTCCCGGACGCCCCAAGCTCAGCCGCCTTTGCAACCGCAAGGGTACTCTCTTTGATACCTTCTTTCGGTATGGCGACAACGGCTAATCCTGTGTTATTATCCTTCTTTTTGATAGCCGCCTGGTATTCTTCTCCATCTGCGAAAGCCACCTTTAAAGAATCCGCCTCCTTGATGCTGCTGACATTTGCAAGAATCAGCAATTCCCTTCCATTATCCGCCACTACTACGCCGGCTACCGCTCCCTTACTTTCATACTCATTGTCAAGCCATCCAACATCTGATGTGACTCCTACCACCGTCACAACAGAATTTCGCACTTCCTTGGCTATCTCCTCGACACCGTTTAAAATGGAAAGATAATCTTCCACTCCCAGCTCCATCTCAAGTTCCATTTTGGAAAGAAGCTGCGCAATCTGCTCGTCCTCCAGCACCGGCGGTTCAGAGGGCTCGGGCTGCATCTGAGAATCATCCGCAATCATATCCTCCGGAAGAATCTCGTCCTCCTCCGTCTCCTCCACAAATACCACCGTCTGGGGTTCCTCCTCCGGATAAAGCCTGTTGCTGATGACAGGCTCCAACAACAAAAAGGTAAAACACGCCACCATACCAAACACAACAGCCATTGCGGCGGTAATGAGCGTACGCCGTACCAGCTTTTTCTTGTTCAAAGGTCTTTGCTTTATCTTTTCTATCATAAAATCAGTGTTATCCTGATTTCTCTTCTCTTCCATCTGCCAGATTCCCTTAATCCTTTACCATCACAATTTCCTGCCAATTGAAATAATGATGGCAGCATAACATACGTATGCTGCCATCTCCAAGTAATCGGCGTGACAGGATTTGAACCTGCGACTTCTACGTCCCGAACGTAGCGCTCTACCAAGCTGAGCCACACGCCGTAAACTACAACCTTGTACATCATACAATTTTTACATCAAAATGTCAATATGGATGCAGGATTTTTCCTTTTAACAGGTAACAGATCATCCTGCAAGGGTAAGGCGGCAGCGCCATAGACCCAGAGCGCAGACCAGGGACAGGAGACGGCACATAGTATCATTTCAAGTCTCATCTCAAAATCAGATTTCACTAAACAGAATGAATATAGACATTCCAAGGTGGACGGGTCGGAGTGGATTGTGCTACACTGAAATCAGTCAAACACCCCGCGGCAGTTGCCAAATAGACATGCCAGCATGTTCGCTCGGCTCGTTGCTGGCGGGAATAAAGTTGAAGCAAGAGTCAGATTTTGATGCAGCCGATTTTAAGCCGGAGGTATTTTGTAATGAAGAAAAAAGCTATTATTATTTTAATAATTGCAGGAATCTTTACTCTGGGACTGTGGATAAGATTTGCAGATGACAGCGGGGAGGTATCCGCAGTTAAAACGCTGCCGTGGAAGATAATGAAGCTGCTGACGGATCAAATAGAAGAGACAGAGCAGAAAGTGGCACAGACAATACAGGAACTAAAAAGCCAAAATGAAATCATTTCTCCTCACAAAATAAATTTTATAGAACCAATAGTAAACTTGAATGGTGAAAAAGGAATATTGGAATTTGGTTGGGAAGATAATTTTATCCGGGTCGATGCAGATACCCTTCTTTTTGTCATTGACTGTTATTTTCCAGAAGGAAAGCTGCAGCAGAAAATGTTTTTTCTGGCAGAAGCCCCAAATTTTATGCTTCAGGAAGTTTTCAGGCAGGATTCCAGAATCTGGGAAGAGGAGTTAAACTGGCCGGAAAGCTTGGAATGGAGAATAAACCGTCCTCTTCTTGTAGAGGGAGGTTATGTCTATGAGTTGGATGGGGTATTGTATTTTCTGGACAGGGATTTTCAGGAAGCTCTTCTGCTCTGGGATCTTCGTGCGCTCATGGGAGATTATTTTTCATCATCAATAGGCATATATCACAGGACATGTGATGTGACGGCGGATGCTGCAAGGCTGATTGCCTGCACGGATAAAGGACTCTATGAATATGATTTAGGGAACGGAAATCAGACGTTGTTAGAATCAGCTTACTTTGCTCCTCATGAAATTAACGAGAACGACTGTTTATGTGGACAACGCGATTTTCGATTTAACGGACCTGTAAAGGTCGAATATGGACCCGATGAACAAAGCTATGCATACTTGACAGGAACGGAAGAAGCGGATTGGGGAGACATTACGGGAATCGTGCTTTGTTCAGGGGAAGGGGAAACCCTATATCAAAAAGAATCAAATAATGTGTATGATTTCAAATGGGTGAAATCGGAAAATACAATCTATTTAGCTGTTTTTTATACAGAATATACAGGATTAGATGAAAAAGGCATAGTTACTCCCTCCTGGTTGATGGACCGGGTGGATGCCAGTACCGGAAAGGTAGTGACATTTGAAGTGCCGAAAGAAATCTTTTCGGGGGGAATGATGTGCTGTATTGTTGGCTTCTTAGATGCAGACACACTTTTTTATGAGACAGACCAAGATATGTTTGAGGTTTATCGGCTGTCTTCCGGAGAACGGCAGACCATAGAGGCAATAGGAGATGTGGATTGGGAAATAATGGTGCTTGATATGTACGATTATGGCGCTATCCCTGTAAGATATCCCTAATAAACCATCAGTAACTTACCCGTTTGCCCCCAAATGAAAAAAATAGCACTAAGCCACAAATTTTGATTCACAGCTCAGCACTTTTTTTCTCCCAAAATTAAATGATATCGAACAAATCAGCCTATATATATCGGCATAAGGAAGGAAATCACACCAATAAATAAACCACCGTAATGATAAGCCCCACACAAAATAGCAACAACCCAAAGGACAAGCTCCTCCCAATAATCGTCTGTTCCTCCGACCATTCCTCATGCATCAGTGCATATTTATGCTCATAATCGACTGTCCTTTGATGTTTCCTCCAAATCGTTGCATTCAGTATTCGCTCCACTCCGTTTACAAAGCACCCCGCCATATGGGTGAATCTATTACCTTCCTCCAGTTCATGAGGCAGCTTGCTGTCCCTATAAACCGTCTTGCGCAAAAATACCACAATCCCGTCCACCAGACTGTCCAGCACCCTGCACACCACACCAAGGACGAATGGCAGCGCTTTCAAGAGAATCGGTCTGTAAATCAGATTTTCCAAATCCAGATATTTGTTCCACCTGTTTACATATAAAGTGCTTCCATTTTCCTTTTTGATCATCCACATTCTCACAACCAGCAAATATATAGCCGCACCAATTACAAGTGAAATCCCTGCGCCTTCCAAACTTTCAATTCCAAACCAATTCACCGGATGCGCTTCTTGCGTAACGTGCATAAAGCCCTGTCCTAAATCTGCCACAGCACCCAAAATTAAATTAGGAAACAGCCCCATCACCGGAAGCAGTACCGCACTTATGGTCAAAGCAGACGCGCTGGCTCTGTTCATGTAATTTCCTTTTAAAGCGTCAAAGGTCTCCTGTACCTTTGCATCCTCATTTTTCTCCCAAAACAATGCGATATAAAGTTTGAGCATATATGCCGCCGTCAGACCTCCGCTGACCAAGAATGCCCACTCAATACCCTGCATCGTACGCCCGTCAAAAATACCGGATGCCGCTCCCGTTCTCATAAATTCCATATATTCCACAATGCTTTCATGAATCAGCGTTTTACTCACATATCCGTTAAAAAGCGGTACGCCGCTGATACCCAAAACACCCATCAGGAAAATGAAATGAAGCAGCGGCTTCTTTCTCCCAAATCCGCGTATTTCATTTAAATTCAACTTATGGACATTCATAAATACCACCCCTGCTGCCATGAACAGCACCAGCTTCAGCAGGGAATGATTTACCATATGAAGAATGCTTCCTCTTACGGCGGAAGCATTTTCCGTCCCTAAAAGCCCCAACATTCCCACACCCACAAGAATAAAACCAATCTGGGACACGGAAGAACATGCCAGAGTGCGCTTTAAATCCACAGAAAATAAGGCAAGCACAGCGCCTGTCACCATCGTACACACACCAAGGACTAAAATTAAACTTCCCCAGTACCTATCACCAAAGAAAAGATAACTCGTCAAAACCAGTATCCCAAACATCCCCGCCTTGGTGAGAATACCCGACAAAAGCGCAGACGCAGGTGCAGGCGCTACCGGATGGGCTTTGGGAAGCCAGATGTGAAGGGGAAAAGCGCCAGCCTTAGCGCCAAATCCGAACAACAGGCAGATTCCCGCCGCCCACAAAATCTGTAATGCTGCCGGATCCGAAATATATGCATCTTTGCCTGATAAACCAATCAATTCATCAAACATCAAAGTACCCACTGTGTTCTGCAACAAGAAGATACCCATCAACATGACCAGTCCGCCAATCACTGCAACTGCAAGGTAAGTATTGGCTGCCCGCAAGGAATCCTTTTTTTCATCATGAGCCACCCACACATAAGAGGTAAAAGACATAATCTCAAAAAAGATGAACACCGTATAAAAATCAGCCGACAGGAAAACACCCTCCGTAGCGCCCAGCGTAAAGAGCAAAAACATGTAATACCGGTTCCGGTTTCGGTAATGGGCAAAATACTCCTCTGAAAACAAAGTTGTCATAAACCACATAAATGCCGCTATACAGGCATAAAGCGCCCTAAAACCATCCAGCGTGAAGTGCAGACCCATGCCGCATATTCCGGGAAACGCCACGAAGATGCCACCACCACCGTTAAGGACACCAACAAGCAGATAAAGGGCAATCAAAAACTCTATTCCCGTCACCGCATCTGCAAAATAATCCCGCATATTTTTTCTGCTTTTTCCTATCAGATATCCCACCACGGAAGAAACCATGGGGAAAAATATCATACTGCCAATCAATAGCTCCATACTCCATTCCTCCTAATATACCCCTGCTGCCACATCCGCAAAAAAATTTACAAAAGGCGCAGACCATAATCCCAGCATGATCATATTGATTGTAAAAACAAACAACGGGACCAACATCTTCCAATTAGGATCCTTTATTCCGGAAAGAGTTTCCATGTCAAAATCCTTTCCCGGAAAAAAAGCCCTTACCACAATGGTAAGCATGTAGATTGCCGTAAGCAGGGCAGAAACCAAAAGACAGGCAATGCCGCCATAGGCAATCCCATTCCCGCTCTCCACTGCTGCTGTAGCAAGATTCCACTTGCTCACAAATCCAGCAAATCCTGGCACACCCATCAGAGCAAGAGACGAGACTGTGAATATCCCGAACACACGAGGCATCTTATAACCCATCCCATCAAGTTCATGCACATAATGTTTCCCACTTTGATGCATCACCGCACCTGCGCAGAAGAAAGAACTGATCTTCATCATCGCATGAAAAACCAAGTGTGTAAGCGCGCCCACCATGCCTAGGGGCGTCATAATCGTCACACCGAATAAAATATAAGAAAGATTGCTTATGGTAGAGTAAGCCAGCCTTCTTTTCAAATGGGTTTCTTTTACCCCGCGGCTGCACCCATATACAATTGTGAACATCACCACCAGCATGACCGTGGTCTGCGCCCAAGTTCCTTTGAGAAACGTTGTGCCAAAACTGTAATACGTAAGACGCATAATCGCAAAGGCGCCGGATTTTACCACCGCAACCGCATGAAGCAGCGCCGTCACAGGCGTAGGCGCCACACCCGCATCCGGCAGCCAGGAATTAAACGGACACACTGCCGCTTTCACCCCAAACCCCATAAACGCAATCACATAAATTAGCAAAAGCACATTCGTCCTGTCTCCAATTTTTTCAAGATCCAGCACACCGCCCAACACGAAATCCGTAGAGCTTCCATAAATAATGATAAAAATCAGACCAATAAAGGCAAACGCCGCACCGCCCAAGGAATAATACAAATACTTCCTGCTCGCCAATATAGCTTCTCTGGTCAGCGTGTGCATCACAAGAGGAACCGTGACCAGTGTAAGCAGTTCGTAGAAGAAATACATGGTAAGCAGATTTGCCGAAAGAGCAATCCCCAAAGTTACCCCATAAGTCATTGTAAAAAAAGTGAAAAAAATCTTCTCATGCTCTTCCTTCGTCATATATTCAAAGGCATACAAAGTGGCAAAAGGCCATAAGGACGCCACAAGACCGGCAAACACCATACTCATTCCATCCACCTTAAAACCAATAGAGAGATTTCCTGTAAAATTTGCCAGCGTCACAATATGAGCCGGACGATGAACCAAAAGATATAGAACCAGCAGACTATTCACAATAACCAGAATCTCCAGCAGAATTTCCATATGCCGCCGCTCTTTAAAAGGAATTAGGGAAATCAGCGCACCGGCTATAATTGGAATTGCAATAACCAATAAAATCATAACTGTCCTCCTCCTTTAAAGTACCTTTTCTATCATCTGCCACAGATAATCAATCAACTCATTTGGAACCAAACCAATTGCCACGGATAACACCGTCAATATAAGCACCGGAACCATCATTAACCAGGAAGGCTCCTTTTTTTCCAGAGCATTATACTCATAATCTGCCCCCGGAAAGAATCCTCGAATGGTCACGGGCAATAAATATCCCGCCGTCAAAAGCGCACTGACAAGCAAAATCACTGGACCTATCCACCAGAATCCAGGCAGCGCGCTCGCAAGCGCCCCCTTAGCCAGATACCATTTACTTACAAATCCGCACATAGGAGGAATACCAATCAGGCCTAAAGACAAAACCGTGTAACACCACATAAGAATCGGCATTTCCTTCCCGACTCCCCGAAATTCCTCCACTCTTGTCTTTCCCGTTTTATAAATAATAGCGCCTGCGCAAAGGAACAGCCCAGCTTTAATAAATCCATGGCAAAGCACATGTAAAAATCCCCCTGTCAGAGCATCCGTATTCATAACAGACAGACCGAACAAAATATAAGACACCTGACTAACCGTGGAATAAGCCAGACGCTTTTTCAGCACCGGCTCCCTGTATGCCAAGACAGATCCCATTAGAATCGTAATTAGCGTAAGCGCCATCCATGTCTTTTGAACCCAAGTCCCTCTTAAAAAAGATGCGCCAAATATATAGTAGACCACACGCACCACGGCCAGCACGCCTGCCTTTGCAATCACCGCAGACAGAACCGCCGAAGCAGGCGCAGGCGCCACCGGATGGGCAGCTAAAAGCCATGCATGCATGGGAAACATACCCGCCTTCACCCCAAATCCAATCAACATAGCAAAAGCAATGCCAAGAAGCATGGCTCCATATCCTGCTGCCGTCTGGCTGCTGATCACACCGCCCGGACTAAAGGTCAGCGTATTTCCATATCTTTCAATAAAATATAATCCAAAAAGTGCTAGGTAAGCGCCGCTTAAAGAGTAAAACAGATATTTAAGACCCGCCATAATCGCTTCCCGGGTTCCACTATGCAGAACCAGCGGCATAGACACCAAGGTCAACATTTCAAAAAACAAATAAAAGGTAATCAGATTCCCTGCAAAACAAAGCGCCAGCAAAACGCCGAATACAATCAAATAAAACCCATAATAACGCTTTTCTTTGTCCTCATGCTTCATATACACAAAAGAAAAGAAACCTGCACACAAAAATATGATAACCGCCATCACGGCAAAAACAACGCTCACTTCATCAATCTTAAACAAAATCGGAAGTCTCGGCGTCAAATTGAACAAAGCAAGCATCCCGCCCTGCCAGGTATAAAGCGCCAGCATCACCAACACCCCTGTTATGGTCAACAAGATTCCCGTCGTCCATAACAGATTCCTTCTATTCTTCATCTCCTTTCTCACAAGAAGGCAGATTCCCGAAAGAACAGGAAACAGAATCGACAATATTATGTAGTACATGCAGCACACCTCCTTATGAGAACATGACAAGTCCCTGCTCTATCAAATCCACAATCGGCTGGGAAAATACGCCCAGGATTACATTAAGGACCACAAAGCAGACTAACGTCAGACAATACCGCTTCATTTTCATAAACTGAATATCTTTATACTTTCCGCTTTCCACCGGCGTGTAAATACGAATCACCGTCTTCATGAAATAGATTGCGTTCAGTATGGTACTAATACCAAGTACAATCAAAGCCGGCAACATCTTTGTCCCGTTCTGCACTGCCGCCTGAGAAAACAACAACTTGCTGATAAATCCTGAAAACAGCGGAACACCCACCATGGACAGTGAACCCACCGTAAAGGCAGCTCCCGCCCACTTATTCCGATATGCGGCGCCGGTCAGTTCCACCAGCTTCCTACTCCCTCCCGATACATCCGTAAGCCCGATTGCCGCAATGAACAGCAGAGATTTTGTCGCCGCATGGGAAAGAATATGGAATACGCTGGCTGTCATACCTGCTTGGGTACCCATTCCAATCCCCATATAAATATAGCCAATCTGCGCCACCGACGAAAATGCAATCATCCTGCGCACATCATTTTCTCGAATCGCACTGACGGAGCCAAAAATCATTCCCATCAGCCCAAAGGCAAACAAAACATCTATGATTCTGCTGTTATAAAATACATCAAATCCAATTACTCGATAAATAATCTTAATCAGCAAAAGGATATATCCCTTTGAAACCAAACTTGATAAAACTGCAGCGGAAGAAACCGTGGAATAGCCATACGCATCCGGCAGCCATGCATGAAAGGGAAACAGCGCGCTCTTGATGGCAAGTCCCACCGACATAAGTGCTATAGTAACCAAAAGCGGAATCCGGTATTCGCCTGCGGAATAAAGATAAATGACCTGCTCTCTGATGTTGCTCATTAGAAGATGTCCCGTCAGATCATACAACATACAGATTCCCATGAGCAGAAGACCGGAACCCAAAAGGCTCATAATCATATATCTTGCCGCCGCTTCAATGGTCCTTCCGTTTTGCCTGATCATAATCAGACCACAGGCAGCAATTGTATTGATTTCCACGAACACATACGCCGTAAATAAGTCATTGGTATAAATCAGTGCAAGCAAAGAAGCAAGCAGCAAATCCATAAGTACGTAGTAAAGAAATGTCTTTTCTTCCTCCACCTCATCTACCAGCTTTTTTCTGCCGCCCTCTAAGGACAAAAGCATGATGACACAGAAGAACAACGCCATCAGTGGACCTAACACCCCAGCACGGATCTCATTTCCCCAAGGCGCCGGAAACCTGCCCATCACATAGACAAAAGCCTCCCCTGTACCCATGGTATAAAAAAGCGTGCAGACGCTTAAAAATGTCACAATCAGTATTAAAATAATATTTACGCTTCTTGCCGCCTTCTTCCTTAAGCCGGAACTGATGATACCGGCAAACAGACAAAGCAATATGGAGACAGCAGGAAAGTTCTGCACAAAATCCATTTACAGCCCCTCCTTTTTCAGTCTCAAAGAGATTTCATCCAAATCTAAAGTGTGATAACGCCGGTACAAACGAATCGTTATGGAAAGCATCAGTGCACTGACCGAAACCGAAACCACAATACCCGTGAGTACCAGACCGCTGGGAATGGGATTGATATACGCCTCCATACTCTGCACTCCGTCCACCACAATCGGCGCTGCCCGTCCTGCAATATATCCCTTTTCGGCAAGAAACAGATAAATCGCCGTATCCATGATATTCAGTCCAATGATTTTCTTGATCAGATTACTCTGCAGAAGCAGATTCCCAAATCCAATACCAAACAAGATCATGGCAACCGCTTCCCCATAATTGGCAAAAAGATTTGCGCCCATCCTACAGACCTCCTCTTCTGAACAATGCATAAAAAGCATACATGGTACATGCCACTTCGATGCCTACACATATATCAATGGGCAGAATGATACCGCCGCTTAAGATGTGCCCCGGCATTCCTAAAGGAATGTGATTTTCAAGCCCGTTTGCACCCATGATATAAAAATAAGAACCTATGATGCCATACATGCACAGCGCCGTTATCTTTGCAATCTTATAGATATGCTCATTAAAAAACTGCTGGGTCTTCTTAAAACCAAATGCACTGGTGTAAAGAATCAGACCTGCACCTAAAATCGCTCCCCCGGAAAATCCGCCGCCGGGAGATAAATGCCCGTTTAAAATAACATAAATACCAAAAATAAAAATAATCGGACATAAGATAAACGCTGTCCCCTGCAAAATAGCGTCATTTTTCGGCTCAAAACGCCTATCGTCCTTATCTTCCCGTTTCTTTAAAATAGCGTCATCCAACATCAACAAAATCATGACACAGCAGGTGGCAATAAAAAGTACATTAGTCTCCCCAAAGGTATCAAACGCCCTGTAAGTCAAAATCATGCCGGACACGATATTAAGTGCCCCTGTTTCCTGGAGCCCCTTTTCAATATACCGCTGGGAAACGATATTGTTATCGGGATTGGAAGAATTACCGATTCTGGGAAGATAAGATACCGTGTACAGCAAAAGCCCCACCAAGGCAATGCAGAACACAATTGCTGCCACTACATAAATCTTATGGAAAAGCGTGAGGATCTTATTATTCTCCACGTCATATACCTTGTCCCGGAGCATCTGTGTTTCATTCATACGCTCTAAAATGGTGAATTCCTGTGTCTGAATCTCCTTCTGAGGCTGCATTTCCACCTCACCCACGTAAGGATCCTTGCTTCCCGAAAGCCATCTGAAAAAATGATAAGCGCCCGTCTTTTCATATTCCTTATCTGGTTTTAATCTACTCATTTGATTCTGCCTCCTTCTGGTCGGCTTTTTCCTCTTTTTCTTTATCGATTTGAATCGCATGAATCTTCTTTAAGGTGGCAAAAAACAAAATACTGGTTACCCCTGCCCCTACTGCCGCTTCCGTAATCGCCAGATCGGGAGACTCTAAGCAGACCCATATGATAGACATGATCAGACTGTAGGACATATAAATCAAAATGGAATTAAGCAGGTTTTTTGAAAAGCTCACCGATATGGCGCAGACAATCAAAAATCCCATGAGAATACTCTGAAATAGGGTCATTTTTCTTCTCCTCCTGCCTCTTCCCCGCGTTCTTCTTTTATTTCATTTTCCAGATCTGCAAGGTTTTTATAAATCTTACAATGATTCTTTAAATTTTCATTGGTGGTGAACTCCAGCCTTGCCAAAAGATGAGAGGAAACCGGAGATGCGATCCACAAAAATACTACGATCAACATCATCTTAAGGGTAGTAAAATTTAGCCCGGAAAAAATCATAAGCCCCACAAGCGAAACACTGATACCCAGTGTGTCTCCCATAGCTGCCGCATGCATTCTGTTCAAAACATACCGAAAATGGAATATGCCGTACAATTCTATCAAAAATATGATCAGACCGCATAAAAGCAACGCGCCGCCAACCGCCAGTTTCACCCATTCAAGAATTTCCATGCAGATCATCTCCTTCCTTATTTCCTTCCCCGTTATCTCCTTCTGCTCCCTGCTTTACCGCCTGTCTCTTTTCCGCGTAGACACCGATATAAACCTTTGATATGACGGTAACTGCCAAGAAGCTTACCAACGCGTAAATCAGGCATATATCTACAAGAAACCCTTCCTTCAACAAAAGGGAAAGAACCGCTATCATAACCATGACCATGGTTCCCATCATATTTACTGCCACGATACGGTCCGCAATCCTAGGACCCCTTACCGCTCTGATCAGACAGGCAAACAACATGACTGCAAGGATGACTAAAACCGCTATGTACATGCCCTGATAAATTTTGTCCAAAGTACTGATGCCTTCACTCATCTGCAACTTTCATCCATCCTTTCCATTTCCTGAAGAAGCGCGACAAATATCGATTGATTGATTCCCTCTGCCAGACTTTTATCCAAACAATGCACCACATATTCATTACCATTTAAAGACACCGTAATCGTACCCGGCGTCAGCGTAATAGAATTTGCAAGCAAAACCCTGGCAGGCGTGGTCTTTAAATCGATTTTAAACCGCACCACCACCGGCTCGATCTCATATCTCGATGACATAATCATTTTGATCACGGCAAAATTGGCCTTGATGATCTCCGTCACCAGCACAAACACATAATGTATGATCCGAAACAGCTTCCTAGCCAAAATCAAATCCTTTTTTGGGCAATAATCTAAAAACCTACAGATAAACCAATACATAAGCCCTGCGATCACAACACCAAAGGCGGCTATTTCCCATGTAAATTGTCCATTAAATATGATCCATATAAGGAAAAAAATCAAGTACATTTCTTATACCATACCTTCCACACTAAAACAGGTGAGGCTTACGCCAGCACCTGCTTTATTTTTTCTTCCAATTCATTTTTAGAAACAGCTCCTATCACCGTGTCTGTCAGCTTTCCATCTTTAAAGAATAAAAAGGTGGGTATGGACATGATTTTAAATTCCCTGCTCAGATTCGGATTTTCATCGGTGTTACATTTGCCTATTTTACATTTACCGCTATAGCTCTCTGCAAGCCCTGCTACAAGAGGCGCCATCATTTTACAAGGTCCGCACCAATCTGCATAAAAATCCACCATCACTGGCAGATCGCTCTTTTTAACTTCCTCTTCAAAATTATTATCCGTGATTTTCAGTTCCATTTTTGCTCCTTTCTTTGACCATAAAGTAATCTATTATTTTTAGTTTAACCAATTCAATTACCTTTTAATAATGTATTTATAAATAGGATTTCCCATGGATGAAAACCTCTCTTCATATTCCGTCATCACATTCCCCTGCACCATTTCAGCATCATGATGAAGATCATAAGTAATCTTGTCAATTTCCCACCCCGCTAAGGGAACTTCCTCTACAGCAAAATCAAATAACTCCTTATTGTCTGTCTTAAATTCCAAAATGCCATCCCTTTTAAGGAACTGATTATACCTTAAAAGAAATTCTTTAGATGGAAGCCGCCTCTTCGCATGCCTGTCCTTGGGCCAGGGATCCGAAAAATTCAAATAAATCCGATCCACTTCTTCTTTATCAAAAACTTCCCCAATCTCTTCCGCATCCATGCGGATAAACATAAGATTGGAAAGGGGCTCATCTTCCATCTTCTGCAGCGCTCTTAAAAGAACGCTGGAATACTTCTCTATCCCAATATAATTGATCTGTGGATTCCTGCCGGCAAGCTCATGCAGAAACTTCCCTTTTCCCATACCAATCTCGATTCGGATGGGATAATCATTCCCGAAAACTTCCTTCCATTTTCCTTTCATCTTTTCCGGCTCATGGACCACCAGCGGGCTTTCCGCTATAGCATCCCTGGCGCCTTTAATATTCCTAAGTCTCATGAACGATTCCTTCCAATATCAGACAATTATCACCCTTTTTCAGTCATTCATTTTACAACACTTTTATTCAAAAGAAAAGAGTAAAATAAGTCTGAAAAGGGGCTTGTCAAGAACATCTGCAAAATGTAAACTAATAATTAGATTTTAAACGAAGAATAATAGAATCAGAACAGTTCAAGGAGTCACTATGAATTACCATAAATCCAAACGGATAGGACACAGAATACTATCCGTATTTTTATATATTGCACTATTTTCCTGTATGACCCTTCATGTCTTTGCTGCTCCCGCAAGCTTAGAGGAAGCCGCCCAGCAGGCGGAAGAGCGCAAGTCCCTGCCTATCCAGAGCAATCAGACTGAAAACTGGCCTGCCGGTCCCGCCATCGGCGCTCAGTCTGCCATTTTGATGGATGCAAACACCGGCGTCATTTTGTATGCAAAAAATATCGACGAGAAATTATATCCCGCCAGCACCACCAAACTAATGACCTGCCTTCTGGCAGCAGAAAATTGTAAATTAGATGAAATGATCAAGTTCTCCCACAATGCCGTCTTTAGCATTGAACTGGGAAGTTCCAATATTGGAATCGACGAAGGGCAGTCTATGCCTTTAGAAGAATGCCTTTACGGCATTCTGGTGGCATCTGCAAATGAGGTGGCAAATGCCGTAGCAGAACATGTTGCCGGAAGCACGGATGAATTTGCCTTGATGATGAATCAAAAGGCGGCGGAGCTTGGATGTGAAAACACCCATTTCACCAATGCCCACGGATTATTTGATGAAAACCACTATACCTCCGCCTATGATCTTGCCCTGATTGCAAGAGCCTTTTTCCAAAATGAGCTGCTCACCAAAATAGGCAACACCCCTTCCCACCATTTTCAGGCAACGGCAACTCAGCCGGATGACTTCATCGAGAGAAATAAGCACAGACTGATTACCGGCGAAATTGCCTATGAAGGAATCAAAGGCGGCAAGACCGGTTACACCGACGAAGCCAGACAGACCCTTGTGACATGCGCAGAGCAAAACGGCATGAAGCTGATCTGCGTGGTTATGAAAGAAGAAACTCCGGAACAGTTTTACGATACCGTAAAGCTCTTTTCTTACGGCTTTACCAATTTTTCCGCCGTAAACGTTTCGGAAAACGAGACCGATTACTCTATACAAAATTCTAATTTTTTTAACACATCAAACGATGTATTCGGCAACTCAAAACCGATCCTGACTTTAAACCAGAGCAGCTACCTGATCATGCCAAAGACCATCACCTTTGAAGATCTCGATTCTCAGATTTCTTATGAGACCTCTAAGGAAAATGAGGTTGCCGTGATCAATTATTACTATCACGGCGCTTATGTAGGAAATGCAACCGTAGATTTAGCGGAGGATGCTCCCGCCGCCTATAATTTCACAGAAAAAACCAAAACAGATGAACAAGAAACTGCACAAGAACCAAATGTAATCGTGGTAAACATCAAAACCGTACTGACTGCCGTACTGATTATTGCGCTTATTCTGATTGCGATCTTCGTAATCCGCTCCATCATCAACAGTTATAATTTCTTAGATGGCGGCAGAACCACCAGAAGACGCAGAAGAACGCGCAGACAGCAGATGCCGCGTTTTAAAAGAAACCGGAAAGATGGACCTCACTTTCCTTCTTCCCGGTTCAATGATTTTGATCTTTGACTTTAGTCCTTGCCCTTTTCGCTTTGCGGTGCTCCTTTGCCTGTTCCTTTTTTTGCACAATTTTCTGAAAGCCTTCTTCCGAAATAAGCTTTGCGGTTTTGACCACATACACCTTATCATTTTCAGATTTGCGGATCCGGATTTTGGACTTCACATACCCATGGACAGGACACGAAGCGACACTGTAATAATTCTTTCCGTTGGGCGAAAACCAGCGGATTTTCTTGCGGATATTTTTATGACATAAATAACACTTGGTGCTGATAACCTCCCGATCCTCCAGCGCCTTCTGCTTGTCCTCGAACTCCCTGGAAATATATTTCACATAATCCGAAAACAAAACATGAATTTCTTCTTTCCTGCTCTTTGGCAGAATATACGTATCTATGGAATAATTTTCCAGCACCCCATCCTCAATACACGCCAAAATCTCCGCCGTATAATAAGCATCCCCAAACGCCCTGTGAAAAGGAATATCCTTCTTGATATTCAGATAATCCGTGGCATACTCCAGACTTCTCCTTGCCTTTTTATCCTCATAAGCAATACTGAACAACTTCTGTATATCCAAAAAGCGAATCGGTTCACTTCCAAGCGGTTCCATCCCATAATAATGCATATTCCTCTGCAGCTCGAACAAATCAAGCGGACCCCAGGTACAAAAAATATAATCCTCCCCGCACCAAGAAAGAAACTCCTCCATCACCTCCACAAAAGGTTTTCCCTTTTGCAGATCCTTCATATGCAGATGAATCAGATCGCCAGTGATCCTATGCATATGCTGATAAACGGTAGGCTTGATCAACTGATTATATTCACCCACCATAACCTTATCTTCATTCAGCTTAATTGCCCCGATATCAATAATCTCAAATGGCATCGTCTTCACTTCCGGTTCCATGCCGGTATTACTCTGATTCCACTCCAAATCCAACACAATAAAATTCATTACCTACATTTCCTCATCTCAATACAGTTAATGTAGTTATCATACCACACTTTTACAGATTCTACTACTGGTGGGGAGGGATAGTTTGGTTTTTGGTAGTCGGAGGACGCGCAAAGGGGATTGATATTCCAACGTCGCCGCGCTCTCGCTCTCTGAAAAACGTAGCAGATGCTAAGCTCGTGAAATACCTCGCTAAGCACTGACGTTTTTCCAAGGGCTCCTTATGGAATATCAATCCCCTTTGCGCTGTATCTTGGCTAGCCTAAAAAAATCATTTTATACTACACATAATTACATAGCAAACGTATTGTTATAGATTTGGCTATGGTTCCTTACTTTAGATTTTGTAATTAAGGTAAGGATTGACATAAGAACCCACGGAATCAGAAACGTTTGCGGGTAGGAGGGCGGTGTTTGTGGTGGTGGCGGTTTGTTCAGGGGCGGTGGCAGCTGGGCGGCTGGGCTTTATGGCTGGGGGCGGAGCAGAGACTTGAAACGATTCTATATACCGTTCCCGTCCCTGCTCCGCCCCCAGCCATAAAGCCCAGCCGCCCAGCTGCTGCCGCCCCTGAACAAACCGCCACCACCACAAACACCGCCTAACATCCTACAACCATACGCTTCCTTATTCCGCCCACCTAACCGTATCCCCCTTCTCAAATTCTTTATCCGCCGAAAGAATAATCCTGCTCTCGCTGTTCAGCACTGCCGATTCAACTGCCACCCAATCATCATTCTGATCCAGCACCTTCACTGATGCCTCTTCCACATAATATTCCTGTCCTAAGATACCCTCTCTTTCCTTCAGAACATAAACATAACTTCTCCCGTTTTTTTCCGTATAGATTGCCGAGAGAGGGATACAAGACCCATATTTTTCCCCCTTTTCCGAACGGCTTAAGGTTCCCGAAAGCCCCGGGACTCCTGTACCTTCCGGGAGATTAATAAATGTCTCAAAGCTGCCGGGAATCGATTTGCTTTCGGAGAAGTAATCGATAGTCATATCCATCTCCCTGCTTTTGCCGTCTAATCTGACGGAGACCTCGTCACCAAATCCCACATATTTTTTCTGCTCCTGATCCAGAATGACTTTCAGCTGGCAGGGCAGCTCATCGTCCGTCATCATCATGGTGGCTGCATCCGGTACCCGGTCGCCTACATCCACGTAAATATCCGTAATCATGCCTGTTGTCTTTGCCGTCACATAGCCTTGTTTATCGTACATTTCCTGATACAGGGATAACTCTGATTTCATCTGTGCGATATCTGTCTGTGCTATAGACAGAGAGGCATCCTTATCTTCCGCAAACAGGATGTCTTCTATATTTCTCTGCGCCTCTTTCATCGCACCGTCCCGCTCTCTCCTAGCGTCTGCCTCCCCATAAGCAGCACTTTGAAGGGCATCTTGAAGCGCCCTCCGTTCCTCCTCGCTCATTCCGTCCGTATCTTCCAGCTCTTCCTCCGCACGTGCATAGACATCTGCTGCCCGCCCGATATCTGTATCTTTCTGCCTTGCAGTGGTGTCATAATCTTCTCTTGCCCGCGCCTCTTCAATTTCTCTTCTCTGCCTTGCAAGCTCCTGATTCTCTGAAAGGGCATTTGCCTGGAGCTGGACTTTATTGATTTCTGTCTGCCTTTCTTTTATGATTTCCTGAAGGTCTTCAAGATCGACCTGAAAAAGCACATCCCCCTCTTCCACCCGGTCGCCCACATGAACCATAAGCGCTTTTACCCGCAGTCCTTGAAGCGCTGTGACCGCCTGTTTTCCACCCTCAATCACGATTCCTTCCGCTTCCACCTTGTGCTCAATATATTTTTCTTCCAAAAGCGTTGTGCTTACCATGGGAATCGTGGTGGCATAAATGCTTTTTGAAATCAAAGTGCAGAACCACATAAATCCAATAAACAGCACAAAGCCAACCAGAATCTTCTTTTTGACCATTCCTTTTCTACTCCTTTAAGCCAGAATAAATAATTCCCTGTTCCAGATAATCCTGTCCCATTACAAAGACAAAAGCTGCCGGAATCAAGGTGATGAAGGAGGCACAGAATGCATATCCCGCCTGCACCCATGTGATTTCCGGCAGATACAAAGATAGCGGCCAGAGTGCCTTTTCATCCAAAAATGCCATAGGTTGTTCCATCATATTCCAGTATTCCAGAAACCCAAGAACAATTGTGGAAAGAATGCCGCTTTTTCCCAAAGGAATCCCTGCTTTTAAAAAAATCACAAATTCCGACGCCCCATCTATCCGTGCCGCCTCAAAAAGCTGGGCAGGAATGCTCCTAAACCCTCCATAAGACAAAAAGATAGGAAAGGTGGAAAAAACAGCGGGCAGAATCACGGCATACTGTGTATTTAGCAGAGATAATCTGTTCAGTACCAGATAATTTGAAAGCATGGTGACTTGAAAAGGCAAAAGCATCAGCACCACATAAAATGCAAAGAGCGCCTTTCCCGCCCGCACCTTGTATACGGCAAATGCCCATGCTGCAGGCACCCCGATTAAAATCTGCCCTATAAGAATGCACGCCACCATCTTGACCGAATTCCAAAACAAAATAAAAAACTGCGGCGTAAAGAATAATAGCTTTTTGTAATTTTCAAAGGACGGATAATTCGGCATGAACTTCCAGCTGATAAATCCCATGCTTTCTGCAAAAACAGGATTCAAATATTGCTTCAGCTCATAACGGTCCATAAACGATCCGGTAAACAATATGATTACAGGAAAAAAGACGACAATTCCCGGCAGCGCCAACGCTATAATGGTAACTGCCTTTTTGATTCCGCCTGCCAGTCCAAATCCGCGTCCTTTCTTTTTTTTACTCCTGTTTTCTTCCGTCATGCCTCATCCCTGTCCCATATTTTCTGCAATAATAAAATTACAATAAAGAGAAATGTTCCTGTACACACTGCCGCCGCTGCCATTTTATCAAATTCCAGATTCACGTACCAGTTGTTAAAAATATGCTGCAATAGATAAATACTTTTGTGCGGATAAGCGCCTGCCACCAGATAAGCTTCCCTGTAAATCTTAAAAGAATTTAAAAAAGACAAAATCACAATGGTATAAAGGGTTCCCTTTAAATTGGGGAGAATAATGTACCACACCCTCTTGAAGCTGCCGGCTCCGTCTACCTTCGCCGCATCTAAAAGCTCCTCCGGTATGCCCAGTATTCCTGCAAGCCACAAGACCACCGTATAACCGGTATTCTTCCAGATATAGCTGCATATCAGCACCCAGAACGCCGCTTTCGTCCCCAGATAATCCGTGTGGAACTCTCCCCAGAGTCCCGTCCACATCCCTGCCTTAGTAAGAAGCAGATTTAAGAAGCCCTGCTTATAAAACACCATTTTCCAGACAATAACAATCGTTGCCGTGGGCATGGCAAGGGGAAACAGGTAAATTGATTTGAGTAGTCCCGCATTCTTAAATCTGCTTAGAGGCAGCGCAATCAAAAACCCAATCAGAACAAGCAGCGGTATGCATACCAGCGTAAACCGAAAAGTATTTATAACGGCCGTCAAAAAAGCCTGATTTTCAAAAATTGTCTTATAATTTGCAATCCCTGTGAACTTCCCCGTCACCGCTGTGGTAAACGATCTTCTGAACACATCCATAAAAGGGATGATTACAAAAACCGCCACTCCCAGAAAGCTGGGCGCCATAAAGATCAAAAAAGCCCTTCTGTTTTTTTTCACGCCTGCCTCCGTTTTTTACTCTGACATATAAATAGATACCTTCTGCTCGATGGCATCCAATGCCTCCTGCAGACTCTGTTCTCCTCTCATATAGCGCACGCCTTCGCCATACACCGCATCCTCCAACACAGCATCCTTCACATAAGGCGTATCCACAGCCCTTACCCAGTCGCGGATCAATTGCTTTTGTTCTTCGTCAAACCAATAATCATTAAGAGATAATTCCTGTCCATCTGCATTTGAAGTTCCAAAGGATTGATAGACACCATCTTCCGACAAACTGCTTTTTAATGTCAGGGTACCGTCCTCGATTCCTGTTTGATTTACCGGAAGACCGTTATACAGAGAGGTCTGGTTTTCTGTTCCAAAAAGAACCTTCAGCATTTTTTCCGCCTTTTCAATTTCAGAAGATGCCGCACTTATTCCAACCAGTGACCGAGGGATAAAAATTGTTTGATCCCCTTCATTTAAAGGCATTAAAACCACATCTTCAAATCCCTTTACCTTGCTAATAGAAAAAGAAGATGTAAAATCGCTTCTCCACTGCACGGCGCCGCACTCTATCTGACTATACCCGCCAAGAATTTCTACCCAGCTTGTATTTCTTACATAATCCGATTCATCATATCTGTATCCATAATATTCTAAGAAACTATCTTGCTTTCTTTCATATTCTTCCATCGCCTCGTCTGAAATTCCATCTACCTGCGCATCAAAAATCCTCTTTGTCTGCTGCAGGAAATCTTCTATGGCGCTTCTGTCGATTCCGCCTTCCTTTGTCTTCCACGAAGGTTCTGAAATCATATTAAACAGCCGCATAATACCCTTTTCTGAGGAAATACCCAGTATATCCTTTTCAGGATTATCTTCTCTGATTTCCTCCATCATATCAGCCACGCTTTCCAAGTCCTTTGCCTTTGAAACATACTTTTCTCTTCCCACAATAATAGGAAGCTGCATTTCACATGGGATCATATATACTTTGTCTTCCACCTTAAAGGAATTGATAATGTTTTCAAAAGGTCTGGTCTCCTCATTCATGCTGTTTAAGCAATCGGTTAAATCCAGCAACATTCCCTTTTCAATGTAAGAGTCAACGGGCATATCATCCAGAATCAAAATATCAGGACCTTCCCCCGCCATAATCTGTGTATTCAATTTTTTCAGCGCATCATCTCTTGTAATGGAATTGTCTTTTCCCATTCCCACTTCATATATGACAAAAATCTCCGGATTCTCTAACTGGAAGATTGTAATTGCCTGACGCAGCATATCATTTTCCTGAAGACTATACACTTTCAATTTATCATTAGGTACCGTGGGGATATCCGGATCATAAGTAAAACGAACCACCTTGTTGCCGGAAAACAAAGCAAGAAACTCATGATCGGGAAGCATCACCATACCTTTCAGCAGGAAAGATGGATTACTCAAGCAGGAAAGGTTTCCATCTATTACCTGCTCCATCACACTTCCCCCTATTACATGGCGATGCAAACCCTTCTCCCCTGCTATATAAATTACATTATCCTCTCCAGGGAAAAATTTCATCGTATAGCAATCCTGGGTATTGTAGTCTCTGTTTTTGTAATTTTCATTTATAAAATCATACAAGACTTCATCTTCCACAAAGGTTTCTTTTTCTATATCATACAATAAAAGCCCATCATAATGATTGCCATCAATGACCATCAAATCTCCCACAAACTCTATTTGTATAGGTCTTTCGTCTAATGTCAGGAACTTTTCACTGCTGCCATCTTCCATGACTTCGTAGATTACGCCTCCAAAAGGTGCGGTAAAAACTCTTCCCGTATCTGATACCCATATTTTGTTCAGCCAGCTTTCCTCCTCCGTAAGCGGAATCTCAAATGGAATCTGGGTTCCGTCAGGTTTTACAATAAGACCCACTGTATAGATATCATCTCCTTTACTGTTATCGTAAAGAACAGCCTTTGTACCGTCTGCTCCCACAGCAACCGACGGAACAAAGAATTTCCCTTCCACAATCTTCGCAAACCATTCTTCCTGCTGTACCTCCCAAGTCGTTCCCTTGTCAGCAGACACCAGAAGACCTGTACTTGCATCTGCTATCAAAAGACTATCATCTGGCAGTTTATAAAGTCCTTTCGTTTCCCCACAATCTGTCAGATCCATAATCGTCTCCACATACCGTCCCATGGCAGTATCTTCCTTAGGTTCACTTTCACCAGCATCATTTTGCTCTCCATTTTCCGCTGCCCCGGGCTTCGATTCATTTTGTGTGTTCACATCTGCCTGACCGCCACCGCATCCGGCAAACAACACTGCTGCCATAGCAAAGGTCATGATGCATGCGCCTATTTTTTTTAATTCTTTCAATCTACGCAATTTCTTGCCCTCCCTTTTTCTCTATAAACCTTAAACAAAGTCATATATAATCACATAATCTGCTGTATATTCCTTTTCTTCCACCGTAAAATGACCGGTAAGTTTAAGACTTGCTCCTTCCTTGATATCTGCAAAAGAAGCCTCCTGCTTTGTAACATCAGAATCTCCGTTTATCCCACTGTTTTTTACCGTATATAATTCAAACTTTGTGTTTTCAGAAAAGCTTACCGTAACAAGCACCTGTTCCCCATTCTCATCTGCTCCGCTTACCATCACAAGACCTGAACCATCATCTTCTTCATAAGTAAATGACCTGCTCAAAATTATGCCCTCACTGCTTATACTCTCCACATTTCCTTCCAACTCCTCTTCCTTTTCCTGCGTACTTTCCTTTGCTTCTTCTGCATTACTTGAATCACTTTCACTGTCCGGCTCACTTCCTTCACCGCCATTTAAAGTATCATCACTTTGAGGATTTTCTTCAGGTTGTGTAATCGCCTCAACAGTAAGTGCCTGTTCTTCTTCCTTCCCGCCGCAGGCAGTCAAGCCTGCCAAACATACCGCACATAAAAAAATAGCAATTTTCTTTTTCATATTTTCTCTCCCTCTTTTAATTTTGAGATTATCATAACAACTAAATCTCTAAAAAATCTCTAAGACACAAAAGTACGATTTTCCGGTATAAAAAATAAGTGCAGGTGTCAGAGTTAATTACTCTCCGACAACTACACTTTTATGGTACTAAAATATTTATTCCACTTTTAAATATTCCAAAATGTTTGAAATCATACTACCCATCGATGCATTTGATGTGCCAAGGACAATGTTGTCGCACTGATTGGTCGGAATCAAAAGACGTTTCGCACTGCTCTGTCCAACCGCTGCAGCCATTTTGGGAGTAATCTCCCCATACATGGAATCTGCTATGACAATACCGATAGGACCGATGATGATATCTGCTTTTCTACATCCCACAATAATTGCATTTTCTCCCGTGGCAGCGTGATCTGCACCTGCTTTTAGCATATTGGATGCTGCTACGGAATTCGTTCCTACAGCAGTTATAGTCATATCAGGATATGTTTTCTTAATTGCAGAAACAATCTGCTTTCCAAGACCGCCGCCCTGTGCATCAATAATCAATATGTTCATTACCGCTACTCCTTAACAGCAAAATATAATCCAATATACATTTTTATTATAGCGCAATGCCAAATAATGATGCAACTTAATTAGATAAAAATAATACTTAGAGTATTTTTAGAGATTTCCATGATAATATAATGTATAATACAGAAAGAGGGAGCAATCATGAGAATTTTACTTGTAGAAGATGAAGAACAGCTAAACGAAACCCTTACTTTGCAGCTGGAAGCGGAAGGCTTTCTTGTGGATTCATGCTTTGACGGCGAAGAAGCCTGTTACTATGGAGAACAAAATATTTATGATGTGATTCTTTTAGATCGGATGCTTCCCAAAATGGACGGTACAAAGGTCTTAACCTCCCTTCGCAAAAAGGGAATCACGACACCCGTCATTTTGCTCACAGCACTGGGCACCCTGACCGACAAAGTAACAGGGCTTGACTTAGGCGCAGACGATTACTTAGTAAAACCTTTTGCTATTGAAGAACTTTTGGCAAGAATACGCTGTGTCACAAGACGTCCCACTGCTTTAAATCAGGATAATGTATTATCTGTCTCTGATATTAACTGGCATACAGATGAAGATTGCCTTACAGGACCTTTGGGCACCTGCACCTTATCCAAGCGGGAGGCGGCATTATTAGAAACTTTCCTGCGCAGAAAGAATCAGACTCTTTCCAGAAACCTTCTTCTTCTAAAGGTCTGGGGACCTGACAGCGATGTGGAAGAAGGCAATTTGGATAATTATATTCACTTTTTGCGCAGAAGACTAAAAAGTGTGGGAAGCAGGCTTTCCATTAAAACAATTAGAGGAATCGGATATTGCATGCAGGATGAAAATGATTCCTGAAATTATTGCATGCAGTCATCTTTGGAGATTATTATGTACAAAAAAGTTCATTTACGTTTAGCAGCACTATGTGCAGGTATCACAGCTGCGATTATGATCATTATGTCCTTTTTTTACCTATATGTTTCCGAAACAGGACTCTACAGGAATCAATACAATTCATTTAAAAATGACATGAATACCATCACTACCAACTTGGAACAACAGTCTGTCATTTCCATGGAATGGCTTTCAAAAATGGAAGCCCAGGGAAATTATACCCTTTTTGTACTGGATAATGATGTTCCTTTTCTCTATAATCAATTGACCAGTCTGCCTGAATCAGAAAAATTCCAGCTTTTAAATGAAAGCCTTGCTGCCTACAACAGCAGATACCTTATATCGAAAGTACCGGATGCTTCCTCCCCTTATACCTCTTTCCATGTCGAATTTGAATTTACCTCTCCCTCTAATCGGGAAAAATATTTTTGCGGTATTGCCACAATAGAAAGAGGCTCATCCTTTCTGAAAATTGTAGTCTTATCTTCTCTCAATTCATTAAAACAACAGATGCGGGAACAGCGTCTTAATTTTGTTTTGATTAACATTCTCGCAATCTTTTTGCTTTTCCTTTTTTCATATGTCTTTACAGGAAAACTCTTAAAACCTATTTTGGAAAACCAGAAAAGACAAACTGCTTTTATTGCCTCTGCATCCCACGAACTCCGTACCCCCCTTGCGGTAATCCTCTCTTGCGCAGAGTGTTGCGTGGATGCACCTGCAGAAAAGAAAAACAAATTTCTAAATAACATAAAAAAAGAAGGGCTCCGCATGTCCGCTCTGATCAATGACCTGCTTACCTTATCAAACTCAGACAGTCAGTCTTTCCCTATCCGCAAGAAATCGACGGAATTAGACACCCTTCTAATCAATGCTTATGAATCCTTTGAACCTCTTGCAAAAGAAAAATCCTTGTCGCTTTCAATAGATCTTCCCAATGATACTCTGCCCTTATGCCATTGCGATCCTGACCGTATCAGCCAGGTACTTTCTATCTTTCTTCACAATGCTATCAGCTATACGCCGCAAAACGGCAAAATCAATTTATCACTCTCCTACAAAAAAGGAACTTTCTCTATTTCTGTGAAAGATAATGGCGTTGGGATTTCTGATGAAGAAAAAAAGAAGATTTTTGACCGCTTTTACCGGGCAGAACAATCCCGAAGTACCAAAGGACACTTCGGGCTGGGATTATCGATCGCTTATGAAATCATGAAATCACATAATGGAACCATTGGTGTGAAGGATAGCGCTTTAGGCGGAAGTGAATTTTTCATCAACCTGCCTTGTTCTTAAAAGTTATTCCTAAATTTTCAAAAAACAATGATATATTACAATACCGCTTTAAGGAATTTCCACCTTCCATTATAAATTTCCATGTTTCTTCATAAGTTCCTGGCACATAAAAGTCAGCATTATATAATAAATGTAAAAATTTTTCCTCATCTGTTAAATCCTGTGAAATGTTATGCAGTACATGTTCCATATTTCTGGAAAAAAGTAAATTTTGTAAGGGAATCCTGCCATAGATATAGATTTTATCAAATGATACGCAATAGCTCGTTTACTAATATTCCTGCGGACAAGCCGATTTTGATTTTTTGCTTCAACATATGTATCAAAATATTCTGTTTTTCCATTGGCCGATTGTTTGATCTGCGAAACAGGAATAAATGCAAAAATTTCCTTTTCATTTCTATGATATTCAAAAATTGAAATTAATTTTGTCCTTTTACCATTGACTTCATTTTTCATTATGTCAATTTAAATTACAAAATTGTTATTTTTTTAACAATATATATTTTTGATAAGTATTGTTGTACCTAAAATTCAAATTCTACCAGTAAACTATTTTTATCTTTTTCCATGATGTAATCAGATATACATCTGAAATTACAAAAATCAAAAACTATAGGACAAAGTAATCCCGAAATACCAAAGGCACTTTGGAATTATCTATCTACTTCTTATGAAATTCATTTCGCCACCACTGTCGCTGACGGATAAATGCTTTGCACATAGGATACAAGGTCTGCTTTTACATGTATGGTCAAGCCCGACACATCGACGGGTTCATAATATCTATCTGATAACATATTTGCAGAAACATCTGACAAATTATCCGATAATGTGATGTCGGTAAGCCCTGTACATTCCTGGAAAGCATGGTCTGATATAGTTTTAACGCTGTCGGAATCACTATTGTTGACAATAAAGGACAATCATTTCTTTTTCTTCGTAAGATACTGTATCGGTAAGCTGCACATTTTCATGCAATATTGTTTCTATCAATGCATAACCATTGTCATAAAAATTATCGCTAAATTACTTCAATAATTTTTCCTCCTTCCACCTCTCACTTAAAAAATAAGAAATACATATCATTCCCGACAAAATGCGGGACAGCGATGTCCCCCAAAAGTATGAGAAAACGCCAAGATCCGTTAGATTCACAAGCAAAAGGCTAAATCCTATCTTGCATACAACGCCGTCCAGAATACCTACAATAAAATTCAAAGAAGCATTTCCCGCACCGATCACCATGCATTGAAAGGAACTTGTAACAGATGCTGAGAAGAAGTGCACAATCATGATCATAAGGTAAGTAACGCCCATTGCAATCACCGCAGGATCATTTGTACATACTCCAAAAATCAACTCCGGACATATCAGAATCATCAAAGAAATCATCCCGGCAATGCTAAAACTGGATATGCAGGTGCAGTATACAACTTTTTTTGCCCGGTCATATTTTTCTGCTCCAAGGTTCTGTCCCACCATGGCGCCTCCCGCCTGAGACAGACTTGCCGTAAAGATATCAAGAAATTTCTGAATCTTATTTCCCACGCTATTGGTGCTGAAAGCCACAAACCCATAAGCATTTGCTCATGTGAGATAAAGAAGTAAAAGAAGTGTAAAAAATTTTGCCGTTCCCTGTCCGGCTGACTGCCGGACGGGTCGGGCTTTAGTCGGGCAATTCTACCTTGCCGACAAAAGAGTAATAGATTTCGATTTCCTGTCTGCGGAGCTTCCCCCGGCGTTTCCCGTCAAGGGC
>ERZ808054.424-NODE-424-length-41636-cov-4.393441_pt1 | contig 41636 bp, 36 predicted proteins | sample MGYA00380201_ERZ808054 | MGnify/ENA primary metagenome ERZ808054 (study PRJEB31490, sample SAMN06133419) | mouse gut metagenome | isolation source: Z5_2 | host: mice | place: China: Chengdu | collected 2015-05 ...
TTGCAGCGCCAAAATGCGCATATGCGCATTTTGTGTGCATCGCGAAGCGTGTTACTGGTCACGGAGTGAACAGTAACACACTTGGAAAAGGGGAAGCAGATATGCCTTAATACGCATTGCTTCTGCCAAACACGCATGGTAAAATGAAAACACGAAACGGAAAAGGGAGGAAACGGTAAAAACCATGAAATTTTTATTGGCAGCAGTCAATGCAAAATACATTCATTCCAATCCTGCGCTGTACAGTCTGAGGGCTTATGCACAGGAGGGAGCGGACAGGGATTCGATGGGGAATTTTGTGGAAATCGCGGAGTATACCATTAATATGCAGGCGGAGCATATCCTTGCCGATCTTTACCGCAGGAAGCCGGATGTGGCGGCGTTTTCCTGCTATATTTGGAATTGGCGGCTGGTGCGGGAGCTTGTGGCGGAACTGGCGAAGGTGCTGCCGGAAACGCCCATATGGCTGGGCGGTCCGGAAGTGTCTTTTGACGCCGGACAGATTTTGGAGGAACTGCCCATGGTAAAAGGGGTCATGGTTGGGGAAGGGGAGGAAACATTTTCGGAGCTGCTTTCCTATTACGCAGGCGGATGCCATGGAAGCCCCGGCATTGGCAGGCTTGGCGATATCCGCGGGCTTGTGTTCCGGGACGGGGACAGGATATACAAAAACCGGGAACGGGAAACCATGGATATGCGCGCATTGCCGTTTCCCTACCGGGATTTGGGTGAATTTAAGAACCGCATTATCTATTATGAATCCGGCAGGGGATGTCCGTTCCGTTGCAGTTACTGCCTTTCTTCCATTGAGCGGGGCGTGCGGCTGCGGGATATGGAAACCGTAAAAAAGGAATTGCGGTTTTTTCTCGACCATAAAACCGCGCAGGTGAAATTTGTGGACCGGACCTTTAACTGTAACCGGGAACATGCATGTGCAATATGGAAATATCTTTTGGAAAATGACAATGGCGTCACAAACTTCCATTTTGAAATAGCGGCGGATTTGTTGGGAGAGGAAGAACTGACACTCTTGTCACAAATGAGACCGGGACTGGTGCAGTTGGAAATCGGCGTACAGTCCACGAACCCGGATACGCTGCGGGAAATCAACCGGTCCACGGATATGGGAAAACTGCGTAAAACGGTGGAGCGTATCCGGCAGGGAAGGAATATCCATATCCATTTGGATTTAATTGCCGGGCTGCCCTTTGAGGATTACGGGAGTTTCGGCCGTTCTTTTGACGAAGTGTATGCCATGGCTCCCCAGCAGTTACAGTTAGGATTCTTAAAAGTACTGAAAGGAACGCCCATGCAGGAAAAGGCAGGCGGATATGGAATAAATTACACTTCCCTGCCGCCTTACGAAGTGTTATACTCGAAATGGCTCTCCTACGGGGAGCTGTGCCGGCTCAAAAGGATAGAGGAAATGGTGGAACTGTATTACAACAGCGGTCAGTTCACCCATACTCTCCCGGCGCTTGTGCGGGCGTTTGCAGGTCCGTTTGACCTGTTCGGGAAACTGGCGGATTTTTACGGGGAAAAGGGATATTTCCAAAACAACCCGTCGCGGGCATACCGTTATGAAGTGCTGCTGGATTTTGCCTGCAGGTATGACGGAGAGCGGGAAGAACTGTACCGCGAGCTTTTGACTTATGATATTTACCTGCGGGAAAACATGAAAAGCCGTCCGGCGTTTGCCAGGGATTTGCAAGACTATAAAGGCAGGATACGGGACTTTTACGGGAACGGGGATGCGCTGCGCCGGATGCTGCCGGATTACGGGGCATACGAGCCGAAGCAGGTGGCGCGGATGACCCATATGGATGTGTTTTTCTATCCCGTATGGGAAGAAGATGGTACGGGGGAGATGGAGAAGGCGGAAAAAGCGTATTTGGTGCTTTTTGATTACGGCAGGAGGAATCCGCTCACAAAGGAAGCGCGGACAGGTATTTGGATTGGCGGGAAGACCGGAGGGACGGAAGATGACGAAAAAAACGGAAGCAATCCTGGCTTTGCTGGATGAAAGGTATGGTACGGAGTACCGGTGTTATTTACGGCATGAAAATGCATGGCAGTTATTGATTGCCACGATTTTAAGCGCCCAGTGCACCGATGCACGGGTGAATATAGTAACGGAGACGCTGTTCCAAAAATATTCCGGCGTCGAAGCGTTTGCGCAGGCGGATTTAAAGGAACTGGAGCAGGATATCCATGCCACTGGTTTTTACCATAATAAGGCGAAGAACATCATTTCCTGCTGTAAGGATTTGGTGGATAAGTTTGGCGGGGAAGTGCCGCGGACGCTGGAGGAACTGACGTCCCTTGCGGGAGTGGGCCGCAAAACGGCGAATGTCATCCGGGGAAACATTTACCATGAACCCAGTATTGTGGTGGATACCCATGTGAAGCGGATTTCAAGGAAACTGGGGCTGACGCGGGAAGAAGAACCGGAGAAAGTGGAAAAGGATTTGATGAAGAAACTGCCGGAGGAACGTTGGATTCTTTGGAATATCCACCTGATTACGCTGGGAAGGGAAATCTGTAAAGCGCCAACGCCAAAATGCGGGGAATGTTTCCTGACAGAATACTGTGCGGACTACCAGGCGCGGCAGAATAAGGCGGAAAAGGGGAGTAAACGGGAAAACAGGAATAAGAAGGAAAACGGGAATAAGAAGGAAAACGGAAAAAAGGCGGAAGGAGCGGGGCATGGTCAGTGATTACACGGCATTGGACCTGGAAACCACGGGTCTTAACCCGAAACGGGATAAGATTATCGAAATCGGGGCGGTGAAAGTGCGGGACGGCAAGGTGGTGGAACGTTTCCAAAGTTTTGTGGACCCGGGGCGGCGGCTGGAGGAACATATCCGCGAACTGACGGGAATCGGGAACGGGATGCTGGAAGGAGCGCCGGATATGGGACAGCTTTTGGAACCGCTTCTTGCCTTTCTCGGAGATGACGTTTTGGTCGGACACCGGATTCTGTTCGATTATTCCTTTGTGAAAAAGGAGGCGGTGAACCGTGGAATCGTTTTTGAGAGAAAAGGAATCGATACGTTAAAACTGGCAAGGAAGTTCCTGCCGGATTTGGAGAGCCGGAAACTGGAATACCTGTGCCGCCATTTTGGATTGGAACATACGGCGCACCGTGCGCTGGGGGATGCACAGGCCGCTTCGGAGCTGTATTTAAAGCTGGCAGGATTGTTTTGCGGGGGCAATAACGGAGGGGAAGGCGGGAAGGATTTTGAACCGCAGCCTTTGGTTTACCGGGTTAAAAAAGAGACTCCGGTTACGAAGTCCCAAAAAGAACGGTTATATAAACTGTTGGACAAGCATAAAATAACTATGGAGTGTCAGGTGGAGAAGCTGACGAGGAACGAAGCCGACCGGATTATGAATCAAATTTTTGCAGCATACGGACGATAATGTTTTTGGAAGCGGAATTTAAGTTTCCGGCGCGTTCCTTCAGGCGGGCGATTTCACCGTAACTCCCTTCCCCTGCGTAAATGGAGGCGAGCAGCTTATAGGTGTTACTCACGTCGGTATCGGTGGATACGGCAAACTCCAAAACCTGCTTTGCCTGTGCCGTATGACCGGCTTCGTGCAATTTCTCCGCCCATTTCTGCAAGGTGCGGACCAGGGTAGTGTAATTTTGATCATATCCCATCAGGAGTTCGATATTGGGGGCGCCGTACCGCAGTTTCAGATCCGTGTTGCTGATACCCGTAAAGTTGACGATGGGGGATTGTGCAAGATGGCGCATCGTCTGGTGGCATTCCGAAACGGTCTCATCGTCCGCCATGGTGTCCATGGGAAGGTCTTCCAGGGGGACCCTGATGTAGTTTAAATCATCCAGGGATTTGCGCCTGGTACTGTTCGCCCGGTTTTCCTTTTCCCAAAAGGAAGATTCCTTCTCGGCGGTGGTACGGCGGGACTTTGCAATCTCGTAGGAAACCAGTATAATAAATACGATAAAACTTGCAAAAAAAGGCATTTTCATTTATAATATCCTTTCAAGTAGAGAGACACCACGGAGGCTGGTTTACATGTTCAATATGCACAACAACAGGACGAGAAGAATCGTTTCGTCCGTCATAATTATTATTATTGTACTTGCAATGCTTATTCCAACTTTATCATATTTTATTTTTTAGTACAAGTAGGAGAGATTATGAAAAAAAAGACGGGAAAAATAAGGGGAGTGTCACTGGTTCTTACGGCTTTTGCGCTGGCGGTTCTGTTACAGCCGCAAAATTACGCGGCAGCGCAGTCAATTGAAGATTTGGATGCGGGAAACAGCGTGGAAACCGGCGCCGGGGATGCGGTGGAAGCAATGGCGGCAGACGGCGGTGCGGGGAACGGAGACACCGATTCAGGCGTTGCGGACGGCGGCAGTGCCGATTCCGGTAATGCGGATGCTCCGGCAGGCGGCGGAAACGGTTCCGGCAATATTACCGTACCTGACGGCAGCACCATTGCGGACGGTATCTTCATCGGAACGGTGGACGTGTCCGGTATGACGGCGGACGAGGCGGCCCAGGCGGTGGAAGCCCATTTGGAGGAGGCACGGACGAAGAACCTGACGTTGAATGCCGTGGACAGCAATCAGGTGACGGTAACGGTAGGGGATCTCGGTTTGGTTTGGGGCAACCCGGACATTATAAACGATGCGGTTGTTTTGGGGAAGAAGGGTAACGTGATACAGCGCTATAAGGCTTTGCAGGACTTACAGCATGAGAACCACGTGTTTGAACTGACCTATGAACTGGACAGGGAACTGGTAAGCCAGTTTTTGGCGGAGCAATGCACTCCGTATAATACGGAAGCGAAGGATGCCATGCTGGTGAAGACGGAGAGCGGGTTTTCCGTTACGCCGGGGACGACGGGGTATATCGTTGACGAGGAAGCGTCCTTAACCCGGATTTATGATTATCTGACCAAGGAATGGAATTTTGAGGATGCGCAGTTGGACCTTGTGGGAAAGGTGGATGAGCCGAGGGGAAGCGAAGAAGAACTGGCGCAGGTGAAGGACGTGCTGGGGACTTTTTCCACGAATTTTAATTCTTCCGGTTCCTCAAGGAGCGCCAATGTGACAAACGGGTGCAACCTGATAGCGGGTACGACACTGTATCCGGGGGATGAGTTTTCCACGTATGAGGCAGTATCCCCGTTTTCCACCGATAACGGTTATTTCATGGCGGGCTCTTACCTGAACGGGCAGGTGGTGGACAGTTTGGGCGGCGGTATCTGCCAGGTATCCACTACGCTGTACAATGCGGTTCTTTTGGCGGAGCTGGAAGTGACGGAGCGCCATAACCATTCCATGATTGTAAGTTACGTGGACCCTTCCGCGGATGCGGCGATTGCGGAATCGGCGGGAAAAGATTTCAAATTTGTAAACAATACGGAACATCCGATTTATATCGATGGCTATGTAGTGGGAAAAGATATTACGTTTACGATATACGGTGTGGAAACAAGACCTGCGGACCGTCAGGTGAAATACGAGAGCAATGTGCTTTCCGTAATCCGGCCGGAGAGCGATATAATCTATACGGATGTGGCGATGCCGCTTGGCAAAGTGGTGTCACAGTCGGCGCATATCGGTTATAGGGCGGAACTTTGGAAGGTTGTGACGGAAAACGGCGTAGAGGTCAGCAGGGAACAGATTAACAGCAGCAGTTATAAGATGGTTCCGAGGACGGCGACGGTGGGATTATCCACCAACGATGTGAATGCTTATAATGAAATGCTGGCAGCGGTGGCAACGAATAATATCGATCACGTTAAGAACGTGGCGGCGGCATTGGCACAATTTGCTACGCCAGCAGCGCCTGCCGAACAGCCCCAGCCTCCCGCAGAGCAGCCTCCTGCGGAGCAGCCGCCGGCAGAGCAGGCGCCCGCGGAACAGCCTCCGGCGGAACAACCTCCCGCAGAGCAGCCTCCTGCAGAGCAGCCGGCGCCGGAAGGGTAACGGGATTTTGGGCTTTACGGGAAGCGGCGGACGGAAAAGCCGGGGAATTCATTAGGAAAAGAAAGCAGTAATCAGAAAATGAAAACGGGTAAATTATCGGAGAACGCATGGAAGCGTTCCGTTTTAAGACAAAGAAAGACAAAAAGGGATGAAGTACGGATTGGCGCAGGAATAGGGGAAGACTGCGCCGTTTTTTCTTTGGGGGACGGCAGTCTGACCGCCGTTTCCGTGTGTCCGGTGGCATGGAAAGGGGACAATGCGGCGCGTCATGCGGTGCACGGCGCGGTCAATGCCGTGGCGGTTTCGGGAGCGGAACCGGTTGCCGTTGCCTTTTCCCTGTTTCTGCCGGAACAGACGCAGGAACCGCAAATACGGGCGATGATGCTCCAAGTGGAGGAGGTATGCGCGGCGCTGCACGTACAGGCAGCGGCGGACGCCATTCATATTACGGATGCGGTAAAGTATCCCCTGTTTTCGGTGTCGGGCATCGGGCGTTTGGACGGCAGGGAAACCCTGTCGGTGAAAAACATTAATCCGGGGCAGGATATTGTGGCGGGAAAATGGATCGGACTGGAGGGGACTTCCCTTTTGGCAAGGGCGAAGGAGAAGGAACTGCTGACCAAATACCCCTTCCGGTTTATAGAGGAAGCGAAGGAATTTGACCGTTTCCTTTCCATCGTACCGGAGGCCGCCACCGCCGTTAAGTCCGGCGTTTGTGCCATGCACGGCGTGACGGAGGGCGGAATCTTCGCCGCCCTTTGGGAACTGGCGGAAGGTGCAGGCGTCGGACTGGAAATCGATTGGAAGAAGATTCCGGTAAGACAGGAAACTATTGAAATCTGCGAATTTTTTGAACTGAATCCATATGAACTTTTGTCCGGCGGCTGTCTGCTGATGGCGGCGGACAACGGTTATAACCTTGTGAGGGCGCTGGAAGGGGAGCACATTCCCGCCGCCGTCATTGGGAGAACAACGGACAGTAATGACAGAGTTGTCATAAACGGGGATGAGAGGCGCTTCCTTGAGCTTCCAAAACCGGACGCCGTCTATAAGGTATTGGGACAGTAAAAACAACAAAAATAGCAGAAAATAAGAAAATATGCCGTAACAGGCGGAACGGAGGAAATAAAAAGCATGAGGGAACAGATTTTATCGATAATAGAAAGGAACAGCCGCATTGACGTAAAGGAGCTGGCGGTGATTCTCGGCGTGGAGGAAGTGGATGTGGTAAACGAGATGGCAGCCATGGAAAAAGAGGGAATCATATGCGGCTACCATACGATGATTGATTGGGAGAAGACTTCCATTGAAAAGGTAACGGCGTTGATTGAGGTGCGCGTGACGCCGCAGAGGGGACAGGGCTTTGACAACATTGCGGAGAGAATCTACAAATATCCGGAAGTAAACAGCGTATACCTGATTTCGGGCGGCTATGACCTGTTGGTTACGCTGGAAGGCAAATCGTTGAAAGAAGTATCCAAGTTTGTGTCCGACAAACTGTCCACGCTGGATACGGTATTAAGTACGGCGACCCATTTCATCCTGAAGAAGTATAAGGACCATGGAACGATACTGGCTAAAAAATACGAAGACGAAAGGGAGAAAATTACGCCATGAGAAATCCGTTAGCTGATAAGGTAGTAGACATTAAACCCTCCGGCATCCGTAAATTTTTTGACATCGTGAGCGAAATGGAAGATGCGATTTCCCTTGGCGTGGGCGAGCCTGATTTCGATACCCCCTGGCATATCAGGGACGAGGGAATTTATTCCCTGGAAAAAGGGCGCACATTCTATACGTCCAATGCGGGGCTGAAGGATTTAAAAATGGAAATATGCAATTACATAAAGAGGACGCAGGGAATCACATACGATTACAACCATGAGGTCATCGTGACCGTGGGAGGGTCGGAAGCCATAGATATTGCGCTGCGCGCCATGATTAACGAGGGAGAGGAAGTGTTGATTCCGCAGCCCAGCTATGTTTCCTACGAGCCGTGCGCGATTTTGGCAAATGCCGTGCCGGTGATCATAGAGCTGAAGGCGGAAAACGAATTCCGGCTGACGGCACGGGAAGTATTGGATGCGGTGACGGATAAGACGAAAGTCTTAATCCTGCCTTTTCCCAACAATCCCACAGGTGCCATCATGGAGAAAAAGGATTTGGAGGAAGTGGCAAAGGTCGTGGTGGAAAAGGATTTGTTCGTAATTTCCGATGAAATTTATGCGGAATTGACTTACAAGGGAAAACATGTATCCATCGCTTCCCTTCCGGGTATGAAGGAACGGACGGTTTTGATTAACGGTTTTTCCAAATCTTATGCCATGACGGGCTGGAGGCTGGGATATGCCTGCGGACCGAAGGCGGTTATGGAGCAGATGTTGAAAATCCACCAGTTTGCCATTATGTGCGCGCCCACTACCAGTCAGTACGCAGCGGTGGAGGCGTTAAGGAACGGTGATGAGGATGTAAGGCAGATGCGGGAAGCCTATAACCAAAGAAGGCGTTATCTGCTGCACACGTTCCGGGAAATGGGGCTGGAATGTTTTGAACCCTTTGGGGCATTTTACGTATTTCCGTGCATCAAGGAGTTTGGCATGACCAGCGAGGAATTTGCGGACCGTTTCCTGCGGGAAGAAAAGGTGGCGGTGGTTCCGGGGACGGCTTTCGGCGAATGCGGGGAAGGGTTTGTACGTATTTCCTATGCCTATTCTTTGGAAAATTTGAAAATAGCCATCGGAAAACTGAAAGATTTTGTGGAAAGGCTGCGGAGTGAGTGAAGCGGGCATGAAAAGGAAAACGGAAATCTGGGCGCACAGGGGAGCCTCCGGTTATGCGCCGGAAAATACGCTGGAGGCATTCCAAAAAGCGGTGGAAATGAAAGCGGACGGGGTGGAGCTTGACATTCAGTTGACCAGAGACGGGGAACTGGTGGTAATCCACGACGAAAGACTTGACCGGGTGAGCGACGGCAGCGGGTATGTCAGGGATTTTACCTATGGGGAGCTGTATGCGCTGGACGTAAGCAGCCCCATGCCGTCTTACGGTACGGTGCACATTCCCACGCTGGCACAGGTGTTGGAGGAGTTAAGACCTACCGGATTGTCTGTGAATATCGAGTGCAAGACAGGGATATATTTTTATCCGGGACTGGAGGAAAAGATGGTCCGGCTGGTAACGGATATGGGTATGACGGACCGCATATGGTGTTCTTCCTTTAACCATGAATCGGTGCTTAAAGTGAAGAAACTGTGTCCCGGAATGAAAACGGGGTTTTTGGTTTCGGATGTCATTGCGGATGTGGCGGATTATGTGAAAAGAAACGGGGTGGATGCCCTTCATCCGGCGCTTTACCATATGCAGGATGAAGGACTGCCGCAGCGGTGCAGGCAGAAGGGGATTGCCTTGCATGTATGGACGGTAAACGATAGGGAGCAGATACGGAGTCTTGCCGCGGCGGGGGTAGAAGCGGTAATTACGAATTACCCGGACGTGGCGGCGGAGTCGCTTGCCGTCTTCGGTTCCCCTGATTCCCTTACGGTATAAAATATTCCACCGTAATGTTTACTTCCACTTCCACTTCACCGGGCATAACGACGGCGGCATCTTCCACCGACATTTCCTTTACGGCGCCGGCTGCGCGCATTTGGGAAGCGAGGGCGTTGTCCGTGTAGCGCGCCTGGCTGTAATTGCTGTTTTCCCGGATGCCGGCGACCCCGCCAAGGGTACACCCGCCTGCGGCGGCAAGGGCTTCGGCTTTTTTCCTGGCGGATTCCACCGCCAGTTTTAAGGCTTCCGTGTAGCTTTCGTCGTACCGGCTGGACTGGTAGGTGATGGACTGGATGTTGTTAATCCCGGCATTCACCGATTCCGTCAGGATATTTCCCAAATCGGCGATGGGAAGGTCCGAGACGGTCAGGGAAGCGGTGGCTTCATAGCCCGTAATCCGCTGGGTATTGTTGCTGTAATTGTAAATGGGATACATGGTATAATCGGAGGTTTGGATGGAGGTCTCTGCAACGCCAAGGTTTTTTAAGAGTGCGATGACCCGGTCCACATCCTCCGTATTTTTCTTTTGGCATCCGGCGGCATCTTTTGCCTCGGTGCGGACCGCATAAACCACCTGGGCGATATCAGGGACCACGGTGACGGTCTCGCTGCTGTTTACCGTAATGGTGTTTTGGTTATTGCCCATGGGGGTTACGGTAAAAGAGGAAACGGTATTGTTCGCGGCGGACGAGGCCGGAATACCGGAAGACGTACCGTCCGTTTTTTCACCGGATGTCATATTGGTCTGCACTTCCGTGCCCGTATTGGTTTGGCTGCCGCTTTGTTCTGCCGGCTGTGCGGATACGCCGCAGGCGGTAAGGATTAGGGCAGTGAGCACGGATACCGCAAGAAGGGAAGACCTCTTTCCTGCCGGATGAAAGGTGGGAATTCTGTTTGTTTTCATATTATGTACCTTGTTTATCCTTTCGGTTTTGTTTTGCACTTTTGTCCGGTGCCTGTATTAGTATATAGGGAAAAAGGGAAAATGGGTAGGGGGAGGCAGGTAATTTTAAAGAAAATTAAGATTGTGTGCAGGAAAGAATTTGGCCCATGTCGGTGATTTGCATTGGACATTGGAATGGAAAAAGGATATACTTATGGGAGCGGTTTATGGAGGAGTAACCATATATGGAGAATTTAGAGCGGAAGGATGAAGCAGCACGGGAAAATACGGTGCAGAAGGCGGATTCGGATTTCATTACGGAGAGGATTAAACAGCGTCCCGTGAATAAGGTGAAGCTGCTTCGCAGGACGTTGATTACGGCAGCCATGGCAGTGATTTTTGCTTCGGTTGCCTGTCTGACGTTCCTTATTTTGGAACCGGTCATCAACAACTGGCTGTATCCCAAGGAGGAACCGGCGCCCATTGAATTTCCGGCGGAAACGGATGAAATGCTGCCGGAAGATATGATAGCGGATGATTCCCAAATGGAGGAACCGCCGCCGCCGGTGGAATTCAGGCTGGAAGACGAGCAGATTGCGAAAGTGCTGGATAATGTTTCGCTGGACATGGATGATTATGCTTCCATGTACGGGCTGATGGCAGAGGTGGCACAGGAAGCGGGAAAGTCCTTGGTGACGGTGACGGGGTCGGTATCAGACGTGGACTGGTTTAACGATACCTATGAGAAAAAGAACCAGACATCGGGTATCATCGTGGCGAAGACGGAACGGGAAATCCTGGTTTTGGTGAATTACGAGAAGATCATCGATGCAGAAAATATTGTGGTGACATTCTGCAAAGGGGAGCAGGCACAGGCGAATCTGCGGAAACGGGACGTGAACACCAAACTGGCGGTGCTCTCCGTGGCGTTAGATGCGCTGGGGGAGGAAACCAAAAATGTGGTAAAAGCTGCGGATTTGGCGGCAAGTTCCGGCAGCAGGGCAATCATCGGGAATCCGGTCATCGCCATCGGAAGTCCTTTGGGGCACGGGGAGTCGGTATGCTACGGGGTGGTTACTTCCAACGGTAATTCCCTGAATGCGGTGGATTCCTGTTATAAGATACTGACGACGGACATATACGGCAGCCAGAATGCATCGGGGGTGTTGATTAACATAAAGGGGCAGGTGCTTGGCATGATTGACAACTCCCATAACAGTGAAGACATGAAGAACCTTGTGTCTGCGCTCGGCATTACGGAGCTGCGGCGTGTCATTGAGCGGATGAGCAATGCAAGGGAGCAGGCATACCTGGGAACTTACGGCATGGACGTGACGCCGGATGCCAACGAAAACCTTGGCGTTCCGTTCGGCGCATACATTACGGAAATCGCCATGGATTCGCCGGCAATGACGGCGGGCATCCAAAGCGGCGATGTGATTACCGCAACCGGGGAAAAGACCATTAACACTTATGGGGATTTGGTCAGCGCACTGACGGAATTAAAACCGGATGAAACGGTGTCGATTACGCTGATGCGTCAGGGACCGGAGGAATATGTGCCGATGGAAGTGGATGTGACGCTTGGCACTTTGGAGTAAGCAGAAAAATCAAAAAGACAGGAAGGAAACAGTATGAAATATATTAAGGACTATAAGGAAGGCGACCGTGTGTTTGATATTTATCTGTGCAAACATAAACAGTCGGCGGTGACAAAAAACGGGAAATCTTATGATAACGTAATTTTGCAGGATAAGACAGGAACTATTGATGCGAAAGTATGGGACCCGAACAATCCGGGAATCGGTGATTTTGATACGTTGGATTATATCGAGGTTTACGGGGAAGTGACCAGTTTCCAAAGCGCCCTGCAGGTGAACGTGAAACGGATTCGGAAGTGTCAGGAGGGGGAATATGAACCATCCGATTACCTTCCGGTGAGCAGTAAGGACATCGGGGAAATGTTCCGGGAGCTGCTTGGCATAGTGGAAAGCATAGGGAATCCTTATTATAAAAAGCTGCTGCGGGCTTTCTTTGCGGAGGATGCGGAATTTGCAAAAAAGTTCCAGGCATCTTCGGCGGCGAAAAGGATTCACCACGGCTTTGTGGGAGGTCTGTTGGAGCATACGTTAAGCGTAACGAAAATGTGTGACTATTTGTGTACGGCTTATCCCGTCTTGAAAAGGGATTTGCTGTTGACGGCGGCAATCTGCCATGATATGGGGAAAGTGCGGGAGATTTCCCTTTTCCCTGAGAACGATTATACGGATGACGGACAGCTCTTGGGGCATATCGTGATGGGGGCGCAAATGGTGGCGGAACGGGCGGCAGGCATTGAAGGTTTTCCGCATCATTTGCTGACGCAGCTCCAGCATTGTATTTTGGCGCATCAGGGGAAACTGGAATTCGGTTCGCCGAAAGTTCCGGCGCTGATGGAGGCGCTTGCCCTTTACCATGCGGATGATACGGATGCAAAGCTGGAGACTTATAAGGAAATATTGGAAAGCGCCGGGGAAAACAATCAGGATTGGCTTGGCTATAACCGGCTGTTTGAGTCCAACTTAAGGGCGACGAGACTGGAGTAGACTGGTTTTCGTGCAGCCGGGAAAGAATCGGATCGGGAGCGTGGAATGGGAATGGAGTACGGAAAGAATGACATTCTGACGGTGACAATCGAAGATATCGGCAATGGCGGAGAGGGTATAGGTAAGGTTGACGGCTATACCCTTTTTGTGAAGGATGCCGTTATCGGGGATACCGTAAAATGTAAAATCACAAAGGCAAAGAAAAATTATGCTTATGCCAGGCTGGAAAAAATCGTAAAGCCTTCGGAAATACGAGTGGAACCAATCTGCAAATACCACAGGCAGTGCGGCGGCTGCCAGATACAGGCGATGGATTACGGGGCGCAGCTTGTATTTAAGCAGAATAAGATACGAAACCATTTGATACGGCTCGGGGGCTTTGACGGGGCGTTTGTGGACCGCATCATGGAGCCGGTCGTGGGGATGGAGGACGGTTCCCATTCCTGTTTTCATTACCGCAATAAGGCACAGTTCCCGGTGGGAACGGATAAACAGGGAAATCCGGTAACGGGTTTTTATGCGGGCAGGACCCATGATATCATTGCCAATACGGACTGTGCGCTCGGAACGCCGGAAAACAGGGAAATCCTGGAATGCATCCTTGGATATATGCGGGAGTATCGCGTACCGGCTTATGAGGAAAAGACGGGGCAGGGACTGGTACGGCATATCCTGATACGCAAGGGATTTACCAGCGGGGAGATTATGGTATGTTTAGTGTTAAACGGAACAGGAAAGAAGGGCTTTCTGCCGGAACAGGAAATCCTGGTGGAGCGGCTAAGTAAGATTGCAGGAATGACAAGCGTGTCGGTGAATGTCAATACGGCACGGACGAATGTCATCATGGGAAGGGAGACCCATACGGTATGGGGGAAGGACACTATATCCGATACTATCCATGTGGTGGATACGGAGGATTTTAAGCGCACGGGACGTGGAATTACGTTCTTTATTTCCCCTGCATCTTTTTACCAGGTGAATCCGGTACAGACGGAGAAACTGTACAGCCTGGCGTTAGAGTATGCCGGTCTTAGCGGGAAAGAAACCGTGTGGGATATATACTGCGGGATCGGGACGATTTCTTTATTTATGGCGGGTGCCGCGAAGCATGTTTACGGGGTGGAGGAAGTTCCGCAGGCGGTTGCGGATGCCGAACGGAATGCGCGTAATAACGGGATTGAAAACGCGGAATTCTTCGTGGGAAAGGCGGAAGAAGTGCTGCCGGAGAAGTACACAAAGGAAGGAATCCGCGCGGACGTAATCGTAGTGGACCCGCCGCGCAAAGGCTGCGAAAGGACTGTCCTGGATACCATGCTCAAAATGCAGCCGGACAAAATCGTGTATGTGAGCTGTGACTCGGCAACGCTGGCGAGGGATTTGAGGGTGCTTTGTGACGGGGGGTATGCGTTGGAGAGGATCCGGGGGGTGGATCAGTTTGGGCATACGGTGCATATAGAGTGCGTTTGTTTAATGACAAGGAAAGAAAAATGAGAGCCAAAAGTGACATGTTTCCAGGATGTTTGGCTCGTCTCACGTGGAAATAAAAAGAAAGAAAACCGGTAAACACAGAAACCAAGGAACAGGAGAAAGAAAAATGGCAGTTTTTTTCCCGGAAATACTGGACGATTTTTTATCCCCTTCCTTTTTGGCAGGGATACGCAGAAAATTTCATTATGGGGAAGAACAGGATGGCGAACTTTGGGAAGTAGCAGGGGAAATGCTGCCGCGGATACGGGAAGAAGCCTTTTGGGAAAGCAGGGCACATGCTTTCCAGACAAAAGCGGACGCCGTAAGATATGAGGATGTCGCTATGTCGCTGGGCAGCGGTTTGGACCGGCTGCAGGAGTGGTATCATAAAGAAGGGCTTCTTTCAAAAAGCTATATGCTGGAAGTACTTGCCGGTGAGCTTCTCATGCGGGGATATGGTGCCTATAACGATGCGCTCAGCAGAAAGACGGGATGGCATGTGGCGGGATATCATTTTCCGGGAAACGGGGAAGACTTTCCGTTGGAAATGCTGCCGCGCCTTTTGGACAGGCTTACCCTGAAAATCCGTTGCAATGCCGCATTTTGCATGATTCCGCAAAAAAGTGTGGCATTTATTGCGGAGCTGACAAAGGACGAAAACATCCGATGCCAAGGTATATGCGCCGGATGCAGCAATGGGAACTGTCCCGGACGGGTGACACGGAAGAACGGAAAAGAGGTGGAAAATGGAATATTCGTATCGTTTTTTTGAAAACAGGTCATGCAAATATTTTCCCTGCCATAAGGAGATGGGAGATTTTAACTGCCTGTTCTGCTACTGTCCGCTGTATGCAAAGGAAAACTGTCCGGGAAATCCCACGTATCTGGAAAGCGGCGGAAAAAGGCTCAAAGACTGTTCCGGCTGCACGTTTCCCCACCAACCGGGGAATTATGATATGGTGGTCCGGTTTTTGCGGGAAAATGTTATCGGTGCACCCTGATTTCCAAAAGGCGGTGCATTCCGGCAGAATTGCTTCGACAGATTCTTTTTCTTTCCTTCCCACTACGAACAGTACGGTGAAATAGGATTCCCTGGGATATACGGTGCAAAGGTTTTTTCCTGATTGTTTGAACTTTATGTTCCAACCGTGTTCCCAACTGCAGGAACTGAATTCCAATTTTTCTTTTACGTTGTACTTTGTTTTGATATCCGTGCAGAAATTGGGGAATAAGGGACTTTGAATATATTCTGCCATTTCGCCCAAAGCTGGGCAATGGCTGGGATTCTGTAAATCGGTCATTTGTCATACCTCCATATGTCGTGTGTGCCGCTTTGATGTGGACTTTCCATTATCTCCGTTCGTAAACCAATTCCGTGATACCGTTATAAATCAGGTTATCCGTCAGTTTTAGGTTGATATGGTTAGCGGTTTGGTTAAAGAGACGGATACCGTCCCCCAGAATTACCGGGATGATACAGATGTGGTAAACGTCAATCAAATTTTCCCGCATAAGCTGCCGGACGATGTCAGCCCCACCGCATATCCAAATGTTTTTTCCGGGTTCTTTCCTGAGACGTTTTGCCAGGATACAGGGGTCTTGGGCGGTGAATTGGATTTGTGGGGTGGAAACGGCGCTTTTATGCGTGATGATATAACTTGTGAGACCGGAATATACCCATTCTCCGGGGGATAATTCCGTGACGACCTGATGATAAGTCTTCCATCCCATGATAACGGTATCCACATTCCGGATAAACCGGGAATACGTATCGGGAAGGCTGGCATTTTCCTCCTGTCCGTTTAACCAGTCTACGCCGCCGTTTTTGTCAGCAATATATCCGTCAAGGCTCATGGCGATATATAAAACAATTTTACGCATGTTGTCGGGACCTCCCTGTTATTTTGGGGTGAGTGGATGCATGAACAAAAGTCCGTTATGGGGTGGAAGCAGGCATGTCTGTCCCGCAAAGGACTCCGGTCCGTGCCGTGCACAGTAATATATTAGCACAAGCTGCATTGAAAGGCTATACGAACCGTCCAATTGTTACCCGGAAATGTAGCAGTTTGGCCTGAATTGTTATCCGGAAACGCGTTGAAATTTTCCGTCGGTATAGTATAATGGTAGCCATGAAAACAAAAAAGGAGGATGCAAGGATGATAGTTGCGGTAACATATGAGAAGGAAAACGGACAGGTATTCCAGCATTTCGGACATAGCGAATTTTTTAAAATTTATGAGGTCGGGGACGGGAAAATCCAAAAAGCGGAAGTATATGACACAAACGGACAGGGACACGGGGCGCTGGCGGATTTCCTGCATGGATATGCGGTGGATGCGCTAATTTGCGGCGGTATCGGTGGGGGCGCGAGGAATGCCCTTGATGCGATGGGGATACGGCTTTACCCCGGCGTTTCCGGGGATGCGGATGAAGCGGTGGCGGCGTTGGCAGCAGGAAAATTATCTTACGACCCGGATACCACATGTTCCCACCATGAAGGGGAACATAACTGCAGGGAACATGACCATGGCTGCGGCGGGCATTCCTGCGGGAACCATTAGTGTTTAAGAGAGCACACCGAATGCCATTGGCATTTTTTCCGATGGGGTGTGGCAGGGAAGAAGGACGGGACAATGAGAATCGTTATTTTAATGGAAGATACCTGCGGGAATCCGCTGTGCGAATATGAACACGGGCTGAGCGTTTACGTGGAGACGGAAAAACATAAGATTCTTGTGGATACCGGAGCGAGCGGGAAAACGCTGAAAAACGCGGAAAAACTTGGGATTGATTTATCCGGGGTGGATACGGTGGTGTTAAGCCATGGGCATTACGACCATTCCGGCGGTATTCTGGACTTCCGGGACAGGAACCGTCATGCCGTCATTTACATGCAGCGGACGGCGCTTGGGGATTATTACCACGGAGAACGGTATATCGGGGTGGATAAGAGGATTGCGGGATTGTCCGGGGTACGGTTTTTGGACGGCGATTTTAGGCTGGATGAGGAACTGTCCGTTTTTACCGGAATGACGGGACGGCGTTTTTGGCCGGAGGGCAATGGAAACCTTTCCATGCAGGAGGGCGGGCAGCGCGTGCCGGATGGATTCCGTCATGAACAGTGCCTTGTGGTGCAGGGGGATAGGAACCTGCTGGTTTCGGGATGCGCCCATAACGGGATTTTAAATATTCTCGATACCTATGAAGAAAAGTACGGTGGATGTCCGGACGCGGTCGTCAGCGGTTTCCATATGGTGAAAAAGACGGATTATACGGAACAGGAGACGGACACCATATGCCGGACGGCGGAGGAATTAAGGAAAACGGGCGCCGTATTTTATACCGGGCATTGCACCGGGCAAAAAGCCATGGAGCTTATGCAGCCAATTATGGGAGGGCAGATGGTGCCGATTCGTTGCGGGACGGACTTGCTGCTTTGAACGGACGGGATGCGGGCGGTGCGGAAAGCTGTCAATGGACAGGAACCAGGCGGTTTTCACCGTCCCAAATCTTCCCATCCTTATTTTTTTATAAAATCATTTGACAAAATACTTTTTAGTGGTATTATAAAATAGGGCAGTGACCCAACGAAAAAAGGAGAGGAACAATTATGAAAAGAAGATTACTGGCAATGTTTTTAACGGCAGCCATGGCATTGTCCATTACCGCATGCGGTGGTGACAAGGGTGGCAGCAGCATACCTACACAGAGCACGGAACAGTCGGAGGAAAGCGCGGATCTTCCGGCAGGGGAAGATACGAAAGCGGAAGAAGCGGAAGCGGAACCGGAAGTAGACCCCATGAAGAAGGCATTGGAGAATTTGGAGTCCGTTACCAGCATGGAAGCAGAGATGCTGATGGATATGGACCTGACACTCAGTGCGAACGGTGAGGAAGAATCAATGGAGACTTCCACCACCATGAAGATGGCCATGTTTGAAGACCCGCTGAAAATAAAGATGGAAATGGTTATGGATGCGGGCGCGCAGGGAACCATGGAAATGGATATGTATGCCGAAGTGGCAGAAGACGGTACCTGCATGATGTACATGAACGACGGGAACGCATGGACGTCCCAGTCGGTGGGCGTTGTGGATTTGGACCAGTATAATGCACAGAACAGCATGAAGAATTACATCGGAGAGGATACTTCCATATATAAGGAGGAAGGGAAAGAAACGGTAAACGGCGCAAGCGCCTATAAGTACTCTTACGTAATGACCGGGGAAGAAATGAAACAGACAATGTTAAGCTCCGGTGCATTGGATTCCGTAAGCGCCCTTGGTTTGGATGAAAGCCAGATGGAAAGCATGTTAGACGGTCTTGGGGAAATTACCACTTATGTTTGGATTGACGAGGCAACTTTATATCCTGTGAAGTACGAGATGGATATGACGGAAGTTATGGATAAACTGATGTCCAACATGATTGCAGCAATGGGCGACCAGGCAGCGGGAATGAGCATGAATGTTCCCAAGATGACCATTAGCATGACCTGTTCTAACTACAACAATGTGGCTGATTTCACCATTCCGGAGGAAGCGAAGACAGCAGAATAAAGAAAAGCCATAGGGATTATATAATATGGAAGGAAAACGGCAGGGGTGCATTTATGCATGACCTGCCGTTTTGCGGTACATAGTTTCATACAGGGAAATGCGGTACCGCGGAACCAAACGGTCTCCTGTCAGGAAGGAATCCGTAATACCTGCCCGACGGATAACCGGTCGCTGGTGATGCCGCTCATTTTTTTGATGGCATCCACGGTCGTACCATAACGGCGCGCCAGCAGCCAAAGGGTATCACCGCTGCGGACCGTATACTCGAAATAAGGGGCGCTGCCCGAAGACGGTATGTTCAACACCTGCCCGATGTTCAGGATATCGCTGGTCAGACCGTTTAACCGCTTGATGGCGTCCACCGTGGTATTGTATTTTTGGGCAATCAGCCATAGGCTGTCACCGGAACGGACGACATACCGGATGGTTCCGCCGTCCGGTTCGGGTGACGGCAGCGGGACATTCTGCCCGATACCCTGGTAGGTGTCATAGAGCGCCTTCCATGTGCGGGGGCCGACGATACCATCGGGACTTAAGTTTACGGCGCGCTGGAATGCCATGACTGACTGTGCGGTTCCGCTTCCGAAGATGCCGTCCTGTGCCGGACGGGGGACGCTGGGATAATATTCGGAGATGACATTCAGCAGGTACTGCAGGGTAATGACGTCCTGCCCCCTGGAGCCTTGGCGGAGTACGGCAGAAGGGGGAACGGTACCGATACCAAGCGAGGTTCCTTCACTGTCCAGCTCTGCCAGCCGTGTGACGGCAGCATACAGGCTGGAGATTTTGTACCAGGTGGATTTGCCGACAATGCCGTCGGGAGTCAGGTTGAAAATGTTTTGGAATTTAGTGACGGCAGCGTTCGTGCTGTTTTGGAAAGAACCTGCAGGATCGGTAACGGCGGGGATGGCAGGGTAATTCCGCCGGATACGGTTTAAGTAAGTCTGTATCGTCTGTACGTCAAGCCCCGTACTTCCCATCCGCAGGGGAGTTCCCGGATAGGAGGAGACGACACCTGTTATGATATCCGTCTGCGCAATTTCCACGTCCTTCGGATAATAGTAGCGCAGGATTTCCAAAGGGGACAGCCCCTGGTTTGACAGTGTGACGGTTCCCCACTGGGAAAGTCCGTTGCAGGTGACGGAGGTGCCGTTGCAGAAAGAAGTGAAATAGGGGGAATGTTGTCCCTGCCGGCGGACATATTCGTTGAAAATTTCATCCACAATCCTGCTGATGGAGCCGTAAATGGGACGACCGTATACAAATGCCTGGTCATAGGCGGTGCTGTTGGTAATGTCGAAACCGTATCCTTTGCTCCGGTACCATTCCGTGAATACACGGTTAAGCGCAAAAGTGATGATGGCGTAAATGTTTGCCCGCAGGGCATTTTCGGGCCAGGTGGGGTATATTTCGCTGCTGGCAACATTTTTCACATAATCCGGGAACGTTACCTGTACATCCCTTGCGGAAGAACCCGGCGTTCCGAGATGTACGGTGATTGGGTTTGGAATGACTACCTGACGCAGAATGCGGGGCTCCGTTTCGTCCCCTTCCTGGTGGCGCATTTCGTGGGAAGCCACCGCCGGTTTCCCGATGGATATTTCGGTTTGAAGGGGGCTGCGCTGCGTCTCCTGCATGGGAATCAGCGTAACCGGCAGGAATGCCGTTTCCCCGTCGTAAATGGGAATATCCGAAACGTAAAGCGAGTTGAATCCCGAAGCCTGTGCCAGCACATGGTAGCTTACGAAGGCATTGCCGGAAAAATACGGGTTTTGCGAATAACTTTTATCGATGGTTTCCAAAGGGACCGTTGGAGTTTCCCCGTTTTCGTCCGTAGACAGTACATAGAGACTGTTTCCCCAGAAATCAAAGATCCTGATTTGGACGCCGCTTAGGGGAACGGCATCATGGGCAGTCCGCGCTTGTATGTTTAAATAACCGATAGCCATAAATGAATCCTCTCCTTTTCCGATTCCATGAACCCATGAATCTTATGGAATATAAATATGTGGGAAAACGTGCGTCAGTTACATTTTCCTTGACATTTCCTTTTTATGTAGTAAAATTGCTGGATATATATAGGAGGAATAAAAGATGTTTCAGTTTATTGTTTGTTTTATTGCCGGTTTGGGCGCCGGTCTTGGTACCGGATTCGCCGGCATGAGCGCTGCGGCGGTCATCAGTCCCATGTTAATTACATTTTTGGGGATGCCCGCGTATGAAGCGGTGGGTATCGCATTGGCAAGCGATGTGCTGGCAAGTGCCGTCAGCGCTTATACCTACGGGAAAAACAAAAACCTTGATATCAAAAACGGGTTGGTGATGATGGTGACGGTACTGCTTTGTACCCTGTTTGGAAGCTGGGTGGCAAGCCTTGTGCCGAATACCGCCATGGGAAGTTTCTCGGTGTTTATGACTTTCCTGCTCGGCATTAAGTTCATCCTGAAACCGGTCATGACAACCAAGGAATCCATGGAAGCGGTAAGCGGCAGGAAACGGATTATCCAGTCGGTCATAAGCGGTACTGTGGTCGGCTTTATCTGCGGTTTTGTCGGTGCGGGCGGCGGAATGATGATGCTGCTCCTTTTAACCGGTATTTTGGGTTACGAGCTGAAAACGGCAGTGGGAACCAGTGTATTTATCATGGCTTTTACGGCTTTTACGGGAGCAGCCAGCCATTTTGCCATCGGCGGGATGCCGGATATGTGGTGTTTGCTGTTTTGTGTGGCATCCACGCTGTTATGGGCGAGGGTAGCCGCGAAATTTGCCAATAAAGCCAGTGCCGTGACATTAAACCGTGCAACCGGAGTGGTGCTGACGGTTTTGGGCGGGGTAATTCTTGGTGTAAATTATTTGCGCTGAGGCTTTTTCCGTTCTTTCTCACCGGCAGGATTTGTGTTATAATCAAAAGAAATGTGCAATGGCTTTGCCAAGACGTACCGGCAGTGCCAAATATGACGGGAAAGGGACAGGGGTTATGGACAAAATCAAAGAAATCAGAAAATTGTGCGAGGAGAAACAAATCCGTATGATTGACTTCAAAATGACGGATATCGACGGACGCTGGCGGCATATCACGATTCCGGTGGAACGTTTCGGGGAGGATACGTTTACTTACGGTATCGGTTTTGACGGTTCCAACTATGGGTATGCCCCTATTGAAAAGAGCGATATGGTATTTCTGCCGGATCCGGCTACGGCATATGTGGACCCGTTTGCCGGAGTGCCTACGCTTACCATGTGCGGGAATGTCTGCACCATCGGCAAGGGAGAGAACAAACCTTTTGACCAGTATCCGAAAAATGTCAGTCTGCGGGCGGTGGAGTACATGAAAGAGAGCGGTATTGCCGACCGTATGGTAATCGGACCGGAGTTTGAATTTTACCTGTTTGACAGCGCGCGTTATGAAGTGACACCCCAGCAGTGCGGCTACCGCATCGATACGAAGCAGGCGGACTGGAACTGCAGTTTGGAAACGGCAGGGAATAACGGGTATGAAGTTCCCTATAAGGGCGGCTACCATGTGGCGGCGCCGCAGGACGTAGGGTATGACCTTCGCAGCCGCATGTGTATGATGATGGAAGACTGGGGCATCAAAGTGAAATACCATCATCATGAAGTGGGCGGACCGGGACAGATGGAAATTGAAGTGGAACTGGCGGACATGCCTGCCATGGCGGATAATACCATGATCATAAAATATATCATTAAAAATATGGCTGCACAGGAAGGCAGAACGGCGACGTTCCTTCCCAAGCCCATATACCAGGAGGCAGGAAGCGGACTGCATGTGCACATGCTGTTAATGAAGGACGGCAAGCCGTTATTTTACGATGAAAACGGATATTCCGGTTTAAGCCGTACCGCCCACTACTTTATGGGAGGACTGTTAAAGCATATAGCTTCTTTGTGTGCGTTCACCAACCCGTCCACCAATTCCTTCAAACGTTTGGTACCGGGATTTGAAGCGCCGGTTACGGTGGGCTATGCCACATCCAACCGCAGTGCGGTCATCCGCATACCCGCTTATGCTAAAGCACCGGAAGCGAAACGCTTTGAACTGCGCAACCCCGATGCCACGGCCAATCCGTATTATGCGTATGCGGCAATCCTGATGGCAGGACTGGACGGCATTGAGAACCAAATTGATCCGGAAGCAAACGGTTGGGGACCTTATGACTTTAACCTGTATACGCTGTCAGAAGAAGAACAGAAGAAAATAAAGGGGCTTCCCAAATCTTTGGGTGAAGCGCTGGATGCCCTGGAGGCAGACCATGATTATCTGACAAAAGGGGGCGTGTTCCCGCAAAGACTGATTGACGTTTGGGTGGCACGTAAACGCGGAGAGCTGAAAAAACTGGAGCAGATTCCGAATCCCGCGGAGTTTAAGATGTATTATGATTTATAAAGACGGCGCGGGTGCAGGTGCGGAACCGGACAGGGAGGTCCGGTTCCGCACATAAAAATATGCTTGACTTTCAAATCTTACTAATGTAATATTTAATTATCGGTATTGTGCGCAGGAAAACAAAAGGAAGCGCAGCGGTAAACATGTTACCGCATTTTTTTACCATTAAATCCTACAAATGTAATATTAAATGTGGAGGACAAACGTGGAACAAAAAAACATTAGGCTTGCAATCCTTCAAATACTGTTTTGTATGCTGGCAGCGGTGCTGTTCATACGTGTTTACCAGTTGCAGATTGTCAACGGGGAAAAATACAGGGAGGATTTTGAACTGAAAATAACCAGAAACATACCCGTTCCGGGAATACGGGGGAATATTTATGACCGCAACGGGAACCTCCTTGCGGGAAACCGGCTGGTCTATCATTTGGTGATGGTGGATAACGGGACGTACCGTTCGGGGCGGGAGCGGCAATTGACGCTGAATGGACTGGTTTACCGGATGCGGGAAGTCCTGCATAAGAACGGGGACGAAATGAACAACGAAATAAAGATTACGGTAAACGCCAAAGGAGAGTATGCATATACGGTGGAAAGGGCGGCATTGTTAAGATTCCGGGCGGATGTGTTCGGAAAGGCAGATTCGGCGGATTTGTCGGAGGAACAGGCGGAAATGGATGCAGGGGAAATGGTGCGGTATTTGGCAGGGGATGAGAAATTCGGGCTGTATGGGACGGGCGGGAAGGCTTATACGGAGGAGGAATTGGGGAAATACGGTTTAAGGAAAGACTATACGCCGGAAGAAATCCTGGATTTGGTCGGTATACGGTATATGCTTTCCCTTAATGTATTCCAAAAATACCGTTCCATCGTGGTATCCAGGGATATTTCACAGAAAACCATGGTTGATATTTTGGAAAACTGTGATTCTTACCAGGGGATTGGCGTGGAGGAGGATTGGGAACGGGTTTACAGGGGCGGGGAAGCATTTTCCCATATCATAGGCTATGTGGGAAACGTGTCCAAAGAAGAACTGGACGTCCTGGCTGCAGGAAACACGGATTATTCCGCGGATTCCGTGGTGGGGAAGGCGGGAGTGGAACAGGCGTTTGAGCAGTATCTGCAAGGGCGCAGCGGTGAGAAGAAGATAATTGTCAATAACGTTGGGAAAATTGTGGGAGAGGAGGAAACCGTTACGGAAGCGGTAGCGGGAAGGAATGTTTATTTAAGCATTGACATGGATTTGCAGACGGAAGTTTACCGGATGCTGGAACAGAGGATTGCGGATATTGTCGCGGACCATTTGGTGGATGCGGAGACGTTTGATAAATCCCGTATTACGGATGCTAACGAGGTGCGCATTCCGGTTTATGACGTTTATTATGCCCTGGTGGAAAACCATGTGGTGGATTTGGAAGCCATGGCGCTGCCGGAAGCATCGGAACTGGAGAAGGAAATGCGGCGGAAACTGGACGGAAAAAAGCAGGAAGTAAAGGAGTGGCTGGAAGCGGGGACTGCGGAAGACGGTTCCGCTTACGGACAGCGGGCAGGGGAGATGCGGGAATACGAAAAATTTCTTGTGGCAGACAGCGGGATTCTGCTGGAAGAACGGTTGGACAGGGAAGATACCGTTTATACCCTTTGGCAAAAAGGCGGGGAAATCAGTCTGCGGGAATTTCTGTACCATGCCCTGGAAAAGGGATGGGTAGATTTGGAAAAGACCGGGCCGGAAAGGGAATATTACACGTCAGGGGAAGCCTGTGGGAAAATCATGGATTACCTGACCAGATACCTTAGGGACAGCAGGGAAATCGAAGAAATCATGTGCCGGTATCTTCTGTCGGAGCATGGGATTTCGGAAAAGGATATGTGCCTTCTTTTGTATGAGCAGGGTGTGCTTGGGCAGGATGGGGATTACGCCGGTTTGGTACAGGGAAAGGTGACGCCCTTCGGTTTTATAGAGCAGAAAATCAGGAATCTGGAAATTACGCCTGCGCAACTGGCGCTGGACCCGTGTTCCGGTTCTGCGGTAGTGGTGCAGGCGGATACGGGGAAAGTGCTGGCATGTGTGACTTATCCCGGTTATGACCATAATTTATTGGCAAACCAAATGGATGGGGTATATTATAACCGGTTGTTAGGCGACCGGTCCCTGCCGTTTTACAGTAGGGCAACCCAGCAGTTGACGGCACCGGGATCCACGTTAAAGCCCGTGACAGTGATTGCGGGTTTGGGGGAAGGGGTGATTATCCCCGGTACGTCCGTGGACTGTGACGGGATTTTCGATAAAGTAGAGCCGCCCTTAAAATGCTGGAACCATGCGGGACACGGCGAAGTGGGAAGTGCGGCGGCAGCCATCCAAAATTCCTGCAACGACTACCTGTGCGAAATTTCTTACCGTTTGGGTAAGAAAACAACGGGAGATTATTCGGAAGAACAGGCGCTTCTGTGCCTGCAGAAATATGCGTCTGCCTTTGATTTGGATAAAAAATCAGGAATCGAAATAGAAGAAACAAGTCCTCATGTGACCGACCGCTACGGGATACCGTCCGCCATCGGACAGGGTACCCATAATTATGCGACGGTACAGTTGGCGCGGTATGCCAATACCCTTGCAAGCAGGGGAAAAAGTTACCGGCTGTCTTTGGTCAGGGGCATGGAAGACGGGAACGGCACACTGGTGGAAAGCGCTCCGGTCATACAGGGCAAGGTGGAACTTTCGGAGGAAATCTGGGATACCGTAGGAGAAGGAATGCTGCTGTTTGCGCAAAACAATACGGCATTCCGGGACATGGGGACCAGCGTGGCAGGAAAGACGGGAACGGCGCAGGAATCCGCAACCCGCCCGGACCATTCGCTGTTTATCGGCTATGCTCCGCAGGAGGATGCGGAGATTTCCGTTGCGGTCAGAATTGCCAACGGCTACGGTTCATCCAACGCGGCACAGGTGGGAAGGGATATTTTTGATTACTATTTCCGTGGGCAACGGGCCAAGTAGCCGTATTTGTGCGGATATTTGTCGGCTGCCGTGAGGGTGGAGCGGAATAAATGTCGGAAACGTATCGTTTAAGCAATTCCCTGACTGCCCAATATTTCCAACGCAATCCGGCCTGCATTCGAACCGCTGGCATCCTTCCCGTTTTGGATATTGACGGCAAAGAAGTAAACATTGTCCGACGTTTCCGCATAACCGATAAACCAGCCGTTGACGTTTTTCCCGTTGACGCTGCCGGTACCGGTTTTGCCATGCAGGGAGATACCGGAAGAAACGGCAGGTGGGAAACCGGAAGGCGAAGAAGGTACATAGGAAGGCATATGGGAAAGTGTCAGTGCATCCTTTACTGCCTGTACGTTCTGCGCCGCGAAGCCAAATTCGTTGTCATACAGCTTTCTTAACAGTTCCACCTGTTCCACGGGGGAAATTTTTAAGGAGGATTCCATCCAAAAACCGGAAACCCCGCCGGAAAGGTCGCAGTTTCCGTAATCCAGCCGCCGGTAGAATTGCGTCAGCTTTTCCATGCCTGCCTCCTCATCCAGTGCCTGGAAATACCAGTTTACGGAATCGCGCAAAGCGCTGGATAACGTATGGTCCCTGTTCCACTGCGCAATGGGATAAGTCCTTCCGTCCCATTCCATGAAACTGGAGTCCGGGTTAATCTGCCCGTTTTCCAGTCCCATCAGTGCGCTGTATATTTTGTATGTGGAAGCAGGGGAGGTACGCATAACCGCCCGGTCCTCGTTGTACACCTGCCATATGTCTTCCCCGGAATCATACAGGACAAAGCATCCGTCGTATTCCCCGAAAAAGGAGGAAAGGTCGGGCAAAGCGGAAAGATTGGAAGGCAGACCGGAATCATCAGGAAAAAATGTATCCTGCGAGGCATAAACGGGCATCAGGACCGTGGATTCCAAAAGGAGAACCGCAAACAGGATAAAAAGAAGGATTCCCTGCAGGGACTGCCCTTTTGTCCGATGCCGGTAAGCGGAAATATTCAGGATACGCTTCCGCAACTGTTTCAGGCTTCCCCCCATGCCGGTGGCGAACAGCGAGACCGGGGAAGAAACCTTTTCGGCAAAACAAATCAACGTATTCCCGTAGTCCATATATTCCTCCTGGGGAAGCAGGCGCAAAACGGAGGAATCACAGGCGATTTCCCTGTCCGTTTGCACTTCCCGCATGGCAAGCCACACCAGCGGGTGAAACCAGTATACCGTGCGGGCTATGCAGGAAAAAAGATTAACAAGGGAATCCCGGTGTTTGTAATGCTGCAGTTCGTGCAGCAGCATATAGCGTATGCTGTCGGTATTGCCGTCCGAGATCAGATGAATGGGAAGGTAAATCCTGGGACGGAAAAAGCCGGCAAAAACGGGAGAACGGAAAAAGGCGGAGCTGTAAACGGGTATTCTGCGGCGGATACCCGTTTCCCGCAGGCATTTTTCATACAGACGGCGGACGGTACGGTTTTGCAGCGGAAGGGCGGAGCGCTCCAAAAGATACAGGCGTACTCCCGCTTTCCCCAAAAAGACAAGCATTGCCAGCATACCGGATATCCATAAGAAGAAAAGAAAACCGCAAAAAGCCAAAGGGGTTTTCCGGTTGACGGATACCGCAAAATCATTCATCCAATCCATGGCGGGTATGGGGAAGACTGTCTTTGCCATACCTGCCATGGGAGCCGTGTCCACAGACGTTTGTTCCGCGGTCCGCAGCCACTTAAGCGCCTGCGGGAACCCTGTCGGGCGGAACGGGAGGAAAGGCGTACAAAGCAAAAGAAATACCAATCCGCCAAAGGCATATTGCAGCCTGCCGGACAATTGTTTTTTTAAGAAATGTTTGACGGCTAAAAGTACGCCCGTAAAAATGGCAATCCATACGTTGCATAACAGAAAATATGCCATAAAAGCGGACAAGTCAGACACCTCCTTTCCCGGAGCCGCCGGATAACAGGTCGCGGAGGGAATTAAGCTCCGAAGCGGACAGCTTATCGTGTTCGATATAGGCGGACAGCATGGCGGTAATGTCTCCGTGGTAGAATTTCTGCAGGAAGGAATTGCTTGCATGGCTGACATACTCGTCCTCCTGCACCAAGGGGGTATAGACAAACACCCTGCTTTGCTTCTCGTAAGTAATGGCTTTTTTATCCACGAGACGTTTTAACATGGTTTGTATGGTTTTGGGACTCCAGGAAGTAGTTTTGACCAGGCGGTCAGTGACTTCATTGGTGCTGATGGGAGCGTATTTCCATACGATTTTCATGACTTCAAATTCGGCTTCGGATATTTGCGGTAGCGATTTCATGGGAACCTCCTAATAAATATTACGTATGTAATAAATTGTAGGCTGTTTGGGGAGCAGTGTCAAGTAGTAACTATCCATCCTGAAATGTTGTTTGCGGGCGAGTGCGTACGCAGAAGACAGGAACGGAGCACCCTGCCCGGCTTATCCCTTCCGCTCTGTGCTTCCCTGCCGGCAGCTGTTCAAACCTGATGGCAAAAATGGGCTATTTCTAATTATTTCCAAACATTGGTTTGTGACCAAGGCGGCGAAACTCCTCACTTTGTTCGTCAAACAACGCCGCCTAATACGGTCACAAACCAATGTTTGGAAACAATAAGAAATACCGCCATTTTTTGAAACAGGTTTTGAACAGCTACCGGCAGGGAAGCACAGGGCGGAAGGGATAAGCCGGGCAGGGTGCTCCGTTCCTGTCTTCTGCTGGGTACAAAAAAATGTAACTGTATCATAACATTCCTTTTTACCCAGCACGGGTGGGAGTTCTTTGCGGGGTGGCGGCAGCGGGATTGCCTGTCCCGGATTTTCCGTGCTTCGTTTTCGGCGGGATTTTCCTGGCAGAATGCGGATACCTAAGGGAAACCGGACAGGGATGTCCGGTTTAGCCCGATTCGGCATGGATGCCGATGGAGGGCGTCCCGCAGCCTGTGAAAACCAAGCTCATTCTGCCTGGAAAATCCCAGGCGAAAAAAGTGCACGGAAAACCGGGACAGGCAATCCCGCTGCCGCCACCCCGCAAAGAACTCCCACCCGTGCGTCCGCATATAAACATAACATTTCAGGATGGATTGTTATGTCGTGTTAGGATTGGAGTCCGATGGGGGTGGACAAATCGGGGAGTTTCCAATATGATAGTAAGGGAAATGAATTGGGGCGGGGGGAAAGAACGGGAAAGGAGAAATGTTCGATGCACATGGCGGATGCGTTGGTTGCCCCTGTGGTGGCTGGTACGATGTATGTCTGTTCCGGGGCGGCGATGGGCTGTTCCATCAGAAAAGTAAGGCTGGAGAGTGACCCGAAAAAGATTCCCGTAATGGGCGTCATGGGTGCGTTTGTATTTGCGGCGCAGATGATCAATTTTACGGTTCCGGGAACCGGATCTTCGGGACATTTGTGCGGGGGGATGCTGCTTTCGGCTGTTTTGGGACCGGAGGCAGGGTTTTTGACGATGATAGGGGTATTGCTGGTGCAGTGCCTGATGTTTGCGGACGGCGGGCTGCTTGCCCTTGGCTGCAATATATGGAATATGGCGTTTTACGGCTGTTTCATCGGTGCCATGGTTATTTGGAAACAGATGATGAAAAAAGGGATATCCAAACGGAAAATTATGGCGGCATCCGTATTGGGCTGCATGGTTACGCTGCAGTTGGGGGCATTTTCGGTCACGCTGGAAACACTGGCTTCGGGAATCACGGAGCTTCCTTTTGGCGCATTTGTGGCGGTGATGCAGCCCATTCATTTGGCAATCGGTTTGGTGGAAGGGCTGATTACGGCGGCCGTGCTGGTATTTATCCATGAAGCGAGACCGGAATTATTGTGGGGCTGCCAAACGGCAGGATGCGGATTCCGCAATGGCGGAACGGGAAAAAACGGATGGTTTACCTATAAGGGAACGGTTGCCGCGCTGCTTGCGGCGGCGGCCGTGACGGGAGGACTGTTATCCCTTGCGGCATCTTCTAAGCCGGACGGGCTGGAGTGGTCCATGGAACAGGTTGCCCGGACGTCGGAACTGGAAGCGGAAGGGGACGCTTATGGGATTGCGGGACGGATTCAGGAAGCGACGGCAGTGTTGCCGGATTATGCATGGAAAGACAGTGAATCCGCGGCAGGAACGGCTTTTTCCGGCATTGTGGGAGGTGCGGCGGTCATTTTGTTATGCGTGGGCTGTTGTTTCCTGTTCCGATTCTTCCGGCACAGGACGGCAAAAAATGGATAAACTGCGCAGGGCGGTACGCCGAATCCATGTGGTGGATGACGGGAAAAACCCGGAAAACATAAAAAACATAAATCCGGTGCATCCGCTCGCCCGCCTTCTCGTGACCATCGGTTATATTTTGACCGTGGTATCCTTCGGCAAATACGATTTGTGGGGGCTTGCCGGAATGATTCTGTATCTGCTTGTGACCGGTATATGGGAAGAAATATCCGTAAGGGACATGCCGGGCAGGCTGTTTCCTGTGTTGCTTTTAGCGGGTACGGCGGGAATTGCCAATCCGTTTTTGGACCGGGCAGTCCTTTGGCGGACCGGCGGATTTGCCGTAACGGGAGGCATGGTTTCCCTGCTTACGCTGCTGCTGAAAGCCGGTTTCTGCGTGACGGCTTCCTGTTTTCTGATTATGGAAACCGGAATGGAGGGTGTCTGTTACAGCTTAAGACGCCTGCATGTGCCGAAGGAACTTGTGACGGTGCTGCTCCTGATTTACCGTTACCTTATGGTATTGTTAAAAGAAGCGGAGCGCATGATGCAGGCATACAGGCTCAGGGCGCCGGGACAGAAGGGAATCCATGGAAAGGCGTGGGGAGCTTTTGCGGGGCAGCTTCTTTTGCGCAGCATTGACCGGGCTGAAACCGTATATGAAAGTATGCTGCTGCGGGGATATCATGGAGAGTTTGCGGGACAAAACATACGGTGGGGCAAAGGCGCCAGTTTCTGCTATCTGTTTCTTTGGGCGGCGGCTTTCGCCGGCTTGCGCATGTTTCCGGTATTCCAAATGGCTGGAAATCTGCTGCGGGGCATTCCGTAAAGGGCGGACAGGGAAATATCCGGGGGATATGTGGGATATGTGGGAAATGAAAAAAGGAAAAGGAAAAAAGGAAGAAACATTGGGGCACGGAAAAGATAAAGAACCTGGGTTTGGAAGTAAATTTGGAATAAAAGCGGAGCATCTATGTTTTTCCTATCCCATTGGAAACGGAAATGGAATCATAAATGGAAGCGGAAAAGAAAAACAGGTATTGCAGGACATTCATTTCCACGTGGCAGACAAGGAATCGGTGGGATTAATCGGTGCAAATGGGGTCGGAAAATCCACCCTCTTAAAACTTTTGGTCGGTTTGGTGGACGGATACGGCGGAGTCCTGCGTGTGGGCGGGCTGGATGTGGAAAAGAAAAATCTTGCCGCCATCCGTAAAAGCACCGGATATGTTTTCCAGGATTCCGACAGCCAGTTGTTTCTGTCCACGGTGTATGAGGATGTGGCGTTTGGACCGAGGAATTACGGGTATTCCGGGGAAGAAGTGGAACGGCGGGTGGCGGAGGCGTTAAAGCAGGTACATATGGAGGAACTGCGGGATAGGCAGATTTACCGGATGTCCGGCGGACAGAAGAAACTGGCGTCTTTAGCCACCATATTGTCCATGGAGCCGCAGCTTATGCTGCTGGATGAACCGTCTGCGGCTTTGGATCCGAGGAACCGGCGCAACCTGATTCATATTCTGAATGAAATCGCGGTGACAAAGATAATTGCATCCCATGATTTGGATTTCATTTTGGATACATGTGAGAGAACACTGCTGTTGTTTGACGGGAAAATTGTCAGGGACGGGAAAACGGAGGAAATATTGGGAGATAGGAGATTATTGGAAGAAAGCGGGCTGGAGCTGCCCCTTAGCCTGAAAGGGCAAAATAATAACCAGAAAAAGGAGAATGGTATTGGAAGCAAGGGAGATTTTGGAGCAGGTAAGGGCGGGACGCATTACCGTGGAGGAAGCGGAAAAGTATTTTAAGAAGCAGCCTTATGAGGAAATGGGATACGCGAAGCTGGATTCCCAGCGGGAAATCCGGTCCGGTTTCCCGGAAGTGGTGTATTGCAGCGGGAAAGCGGACCGCCATCTTGTTTCCATATACCGGAAATTGTGGGAAGCAAACGGTGAGGTATTCGGTACGAGGGCGGACAGGCGGCAGTATGAACTGGTGCGGGAGACACTGCCCCAGGTGGTCTTCGATGAAATATCCCGCATTCTGAAGATAGAAAAAGAGGATAAAAAGCGGTACGGGAAAGTCGCAGTCTGTACGGCAGGGACGGCGGATATTCCGGTGGCGGAGGAAGCCGCGCAGACCGCCGAATATTTCGGCAGTAATGTGGAGCGGATTTATGACGTGGGTGTCAGCGGTCTGCACAGACTGCTGGCGAAACTGGAAACCATACAGGAAGCGAACTGCGTGGTTGCGGTGGCAGGTATGGAGGGCGCACTTGCCAGCGTACTCGGCGGGCTGGTGGGCAGACCGGTCATCGCAGTGCCTACCTCGGTAGGTTACGGTGCAAACCTGCATGGGCTTTCCGCCCTTCTGACCATGATTAATTCCTGTGCCAACGGGGTGGCGGTGGTTAACATCGACAACGGGTACGGCGCGGGATATCTGGCGACGCAGATAAACCGTTTGGCACAGGGCGGCGGGCAGGGAGAAATTTGAAAAAGAAAAAAAGGAGACGACCGGAATGGGACAGACATTATACTTGGAATGTGCATCGGGAATCAGCGGAGACATGATGGCGGCGGCATTGTTGGATTTGGGCGCTGACAGGACGGTGCTGGAGCGGGCGTGGGAAAGCCTGCCGGTACAGGGTTTTGAAGTGGAGATAAGCAGGGTTAAGAAAGCAGGGCTGGATGTATGTGATTTCCATGTGAAGCTGGATGAAGAACATGAGAACCATGACCATGATATGGATTATTTATTCGGACACAGGCAGCAGGATAGTCATGTGCATGGGGAACATGTCCATGGGACACATTCCCACGGTCATCCCGGTTCCCATGAACACAGGGGATTGCAGGAAGTGATGGAAATCATCGGGAAAGCGCAAATCAGCAGCAGAGCAAAGGAAACGGCGTCCGGCATGTTCCGTATTTTGGCACAGGCGGAAGCAAAAGCGCACGGGACGACCCCGGAGCAGGTGCATTTCCATGAAGTGGGGGCAGTGGACTCCATCGTGGACATTCTTACCGTGGCGGTATGTCTTGACAACCTCGATATTACGGAAGTTATCGTACCGTATGTATGCGAAGGGAGCGGCAGCATCCGGTGCCAACACGGGATACTTCCGGTACCTGTCCCTGCGGTGCTTCATATTGTGGAAGACTACGGGATACCGCTTAGGATGACCGGTATGGAAGGCGAGCTGGTGACACCCACAGGGGCGGCAATCGTGGCGGCCCTGCGGACATCGGACAGGCTTCCGGCGGAATTTACCGTAAAGAAGACGGGCACCGGAGCCGGAAAGCGCCGGTATGAAAGACCGAGTCTGCTGCGCGCCATGCTGGTGGAGCCTGCCGGAGCGGAAACCGGTAGTGAAAGCAGTACCGTCTGTAAGCTGGAAACCAACATGGACGACTGTACGGGAGAAGCCCTTGGCTATGTGATGAACCTTCTGCTGGCATCCGGTGCAAGGGATGTGTATTACACCCCCGTATACATGAAGAAAAACCGTCCGGCATACCAGTTGACCGTAATCTGTGACGAAGGGAAACGGGAAGAACTGGAGCGGGTGATTTTCCGGGAAACCACTACCATCGGTATCCGGCGTGTGCAGATGGAACGGACGGTATTGCCAAGGAAGATGGAAAGCAGGATGCTGCCCTATGGCGAACTGAAAGTGAAACGGTGTACCCTGCCCGACGGGACGCCGAGGTGCTATCCCGAATACGAAAGCGCTGCGGCGCTGGCGGAAAAGAACGGCGTGCCACTCCGGCAGGTTCTTGAACAGTGGCAGCGGACAGAAGGAACGGCTCCGGTCTGAGGGCAGGAAAGGGAGACGGTAATGGAAGGAACGGAAGGAATGGAAGGAATGGAACGGAGCAGGGAACGGGATATTACCCAAAAAAAAGAACGTCTGCTTGCTCTCATGGCGGAGTATGCCTTACAGGATACCATGGTGGCTTTTTCCGGCGGCGCGGACAGCAGCCTGCTGTTAAAACTGGCGTGTGAAGCGGCGGCAGAAACCGGAAAGAAAGTATATGGGGTAACGGTACAGACCAGGCTGCATCCTTTGGGCGAAGCCGGGGAAGCACGCAGGGCGGCGCAGGAAATGGGAGCCATACACCTTATCCTGACCGTGGATGAACTGGAGGAAGCGGGAATCATGGACAACCCTCCGGACCGCTGCTACCTTTGCAAGAAATACCTGTTCCGGAAGATGTTGGAGCGGGCAGGGGAATTGGGCATTCCTTCCATACTGGAAGGAACCAATGAGGACGACCTGCATGTGTACCGGCCCGGTATAAAAGCATTGAAAGAGCTTGGGATTGCCAGCCCTTTGGCCAATGTGCATATGACAAAAGAAGAAGTGCGGGCTCTTGCGGCAGCATACGGTCTTAAGGCGGCTTCCAAACCGGCAGCTCCCTGCCTTGCCACAAGATTTCCCTATGGGACGTCCTTAACTTATGGAAAAATGCGTCAGGTGGAACAGGGTGAGAACTATCTGAAGGGGCTTGGGTTGCGGAATGTAAGGCTGCGGGTACACGGTACGGTGGCACGGATCGAAGTGGATGCGGAGGAGTTTCCGGTACTGATGAGCCGCAGGGTTGAGGCTGCGGCTTACCTGAAAGGGTTAGGCTATGGATATGTTACGCTGGATTTGGAGGGCTTTCGCTCAGGGAGCATGGATCATGCCGGAGCGGCGGAAAATATAAATTCAGGGGATGATTTGGAAAATATACAATATTGACATAAGGTGTGGAAACATGTTATCATCTCATACATAAATACATACAAAAAAGAAACGAAAACGGTTGCTTTTATGGTAAAAATGAAGGGATATGTGCGGCGTGGGCAGGAAAAGAACCATGAAAGATGCCGGAAAAGAGAGGGAGGAACGGAAAAATGAATGTGAAACGGTTATTTGGTGCATTGAGTGTGAATATCTGTATTTTGCTGGTGATTGGCGGGTGTATCATGTTTAGCGCCGGAGGTGACTTTATCGTTTCGTTTAAACCGGCAGTGAGCTTTGAGGAAATGTTCAACGGGGCAGAAGTTAAGGCTGGAAGCCATGTGGCAGGGGAAGTGGTTTATTCCCTTGGATATTATGCGGCGGAAAGTACATACACACAGCGGTCGGACGGTTCCCGGAGCGGAGATAAGGCAAACGGCAGGTATTACCTGATTCCCATAGCGGAAGGGGAAAACTATATCGGTTTAAAGGCACGCGAGGTCGATGTGTCCGCTATGGAGAAAGTAACGAAAGAAACAGAAGAATGGATATTGGGCGGAGCGGAACCGTCTACCAAAATTGTTATGCAGGGAACCGTGGAAGTAATGGAAGGCCAGCTTGCCGATTTTTATAAGGAAAGCCTGATGGGACTGGGTTATTCGCGGAGTGACATCGATGATATGGGAGAGCCGTTGGTTGTCCAGTACCGCAGCTTTACGGCAGTGCGCGTTATGTTCGGTGTCGGACTGGGATTGGTGCTCCTTGGTGTGTTTTTCATATACCGTGGATACAAACGCGGATAAAAACGGGAGCGGATAAGGAAAAGTGGAGGAACTGGGAAGTTCCTCCTTTTTTAAACGAAATAAAAAAGAAGACAGGAGGTAAACGGAATGAAAAAGGAAAACACGGGAAGGCTGACGCTGCCTACGGATGTGGATATGGTAGACGCGACCATACGCCTGAAGGAACTGCTGGGGGCGGATGCCCTAAGGGATTGTGACGGAACCGCCATGCCGGAAGAACTGCTGCGCCAGAATGCGAAGATTTACGCTACCTATTATACCACCCGGAAAGACAATGAATGGGCAATGAAAAACCCGGAAGAAATCCAGCAGGAATATTTAATCAGCGACCGCGTAACGGCGAAGGGGGAAAGCCTGCGTATTGAACTTATGAAGGGGTTCCACAGGGAACAGTTAAAAGTAAATACCATCGATTCCCCCAAACGGTGGTGGGAAGTCATGGACAGGACCACGGGGGAACCGGTTCCGGTGGAAAAATGGGACTATGACGAAACGACGGGGGAAGTGGTCATCGAAACGGTTCCGTACCACCAGTATACGGTGAGCTTCCTCGCATTCCTTATATGGGATCCCGTGCATATGTATAATTTCATTACCAACGACTGGAAGGACGCGCCCCACCAGCTTACTTATGACGTGCGGCAGCCGAAGACGCAAGCCTACGTGAAGGAGAAACTGAAAAGATGGTGCGAGGAAAACCCCCATGTGGATGTGGTGCGCTTTACCACCTTTTTCCATCAGTTTACGCTGACCTTTGACGATAAGAAACGGGAGAAATTTGTGGAATGGTTTGGATACAGCGCCAGCGTCAGCCCGTATGTGCTGGAACGGTTTGAAAAATGGGCGGGATACCGTTTCCGGCCGGAATTCATCGTGGACGAGGGTTACCACAATTCCATTTTCAGGGTACCGTCCAAGGAATTTAAGGATTTCATGGAATTCCAGCAAATCGAAGTCTCCAAACTGGCAAAGGAACTGGTGGATATCGTACATGGTTACGGGAAAGAAGCCATGATGTTTTTGGGGGACCACTGGATTGGGACCGAGCCTTTTGGAAAATATTTTTCGGATATCGGATTGGATGCGGTGGTCGGTTCCGTGGGAGACGGTGTGACCCTGCGCATGATTTCGGATATCAAGGGTGTGAAATATACGGAAGGGCGTCTGCTTCCCTACTTTTTCCCCGACGTGTTCACGGAAGGCGGGGATCCTATCGGGGAGGCACAGGACAATTGGATGAAGGCGAGAAGGGCGATTCTGCGTTCGCCTTTGGAGCGGATCGGGTATGGCGGTTACCTGAAGCTGGCGGATGAATGGCCGGGATTTATCGGACAGGTAAGCAAGGTGGTGGACGAATTCCGCCAGATACACGAAAATATGCAGGGAACCAGGGCTTACACGGCGCCCTTTAAGGTGGCAGTCCTAAACTGCTGGGGCAATATCAGAAGGTGGATGGCAAACCAGGTGCACCATGCCCTTTGGTACCGGGAGATTTATTCCTATGTGGGCGTCATTGAATGCCTGAGCGGGATGCCCGTGGAAGTGGAGTTTATTTCTTTTGAAGAATTAAAGGCGGGGCTGGATCCTGCCATTCAGGTGATTATCAATGCAGGGGACGCTTATACTTCATGGAGCGGAGCGGAATACTGGAAGGAGGAGGCCGTGGTCTGCGCCATCCGTAAATTCGTGGATGCCGGCGGCGGTTTCATCGGTGTGGGGGAACCGGGCGCCTGCCAGTATCAGGGACGGTATTTCCAAATAAGCGACGTACTCGGCGTGGACCGGGAGCTTGGTTTCTCCATGAGTACGGATAAGTATAACGAAATGGAGCGTAACCATTTTATTTTGGAAGATATCGGAGCGGAAGGAGGCATCGATTTCGGCGAGGGCAAGAGCCGGATTTATGCACAGGGGGAGAATTACCAGATTTTGGATATGGACGGAAAGTACAGCCGTTTGGTGGTAAACGAATATGGGAAGGGCAGGAGCGTTTATTTTGCGGGACTTCCTTATTCCCCGCAAAACTGCCGCATTCTTCTGCGTGCCATTTATTATGTGGCGCACCGGGAAGATGAAATGAAAAAGTATTATGTTTCCAATGTGGATACGGAGCTTGCGGTATTTGAGCAGACGGGGAAAATTGCGGTCATTAACAACTCCAAAGAACCCAAGCAGACGGACCTCTATATCGAAGGGGAACGGAAACTGCGGCTGGATCTTGCCCCCATGGAGATGCGCTGGGTAGACAGGAAGACGGATATTTAAGCCGGACATAATTTTGCGGAAAGAAAGAAAAATCACTCTTGCATTTTTTGCCGGGACTGGATAAGATAGAAATTGTCAGGTGTATTCCTGCGTGGGGAAAAGAATATGTTTATTGGAGTGATTAGCGATGAATAACGGGAAAAACAAAAGAATCCGTCACCTTGGGAGAAAGGTGAACGCCCTGGTAACGTGCCTGCTGTTAGTGAGCATTTTTGTGGTCGTAAAGCTGTGTGTCTACATGTTTGAGAACCTTGCCATGGATATGCTGCGTGACCGGTGTGTCAATGGAACGAATGTGCTTGCCTATGAATTACAGGATTACGAAGGACCGGAAGACAAGACACAGTTGCTGGACCGGATGAAAGAACTGATGCGCTGTGAATTTACCATTTTTAACGGGGATGTGAGGGCGTATACAACCATCCAGCAGGACGGGGAGCGCGTGGTCGGTACGACGCTTTCGGAAGATTTGAAGGAGAAGATTCTGGTGCAGGGACAGAGCTATGTGGGAACGGCACAGATACTGGGACAGGAACATCTATGTTCCTATGTGCCGACCAAGGATGCCGACGGGAAAATCAACGGCTTGATTTTTGCCGGGATATCCAAGGCGAATGCAATGGATGAAATCATCGGGACCATGGAGATGGCGGCGTTAGTCGGGGTTGTAATGGTTGCCTTAAGTCTGGTTGTCATGACCGTATTTGTAAGGAACACCATTTCCATGCCGCTTTCCAAACTGACGAAGTTAGCACAGACCATGGAGCGCGGGGAACTCGGACTGGGAGCGGGACAGCAGATGAAAGCGGATATCCGCTCCAACGACGAAATCGGTTTCCTGGCATCCATATTTGAAGACACTGCCAAACGCCTGCGGGGATACATAGGGGAAATTTCCACTATATTGGAAAATATTTCAGACGGGGATTTAACGGCGGTGACTACAAAGGATTATGTGGGCGACTTTACGTCCATTAAGCAGTCGTTGGATGAAATTCTGGTGAAACTCAACAGCACCATGGGTCAAATCGTGGAAAGTACGGATTACGTATCCAGCGGTGCGGAGCAGGTGTCCGTGGGCGCGCAGGCGCTCAGCCAGGGGGCCGTGGAGCAGGCAAGCACCGTGGAAACGCTGGAGATGCATATGCGGGAAATCTCCCAGAACGTAACACAGTCGGCGGAGAATGCGGAACAGGCGAGCCGGAACGTGCAGATGGTTGGCGGGCAGATGATGGAAAGCAATGAAAAGATGCAGGAAATGATAAACGCCATGCAGGAAATCAGTAAGAGTTCCGGTGAAATCGGTAAGATTATCAAGACCATAGAAAAAATTGCTTCCCAGACGAACATCCTTGCCCTGAATGCATCGGTAGAGGCGGCGCGTGCGGGCGAGGCAGGCAAAGGTTTTGCCGTGGTAGCGGAAGAAGTGCGTGCGTTGGCAGGAGAAAGCGCGGAAGCCTCCAAGACGACGGCGGCGTTAATCGAGCGTTCCATCGAAAAAGTGGGGCAGGGTACCCTGATTGCCAATGAAACGGCATCACAGCTCGCGTCCGCAGTGGCAGGGACAAAGGAAATCGTGGAAACCACGAATCAGATTGCGGATACTTCCCGCGTGCAGGCGCAGTCCATTTCCGAAATAAGGGAACAGATCAGCCAGATTTCCAGCGTGGTGCAGACCAATTCCGCCACGGCACAGGAAAGCGCGGCAACCAGCGAGCAGCTCAGTGCGCAGGCGGGCGTGCTGAAAAACATGATGTCGAAGTTCCGCCTGAAAGGTTCCCGCGGACGATGACGGAGGAAGAAATATGCCGAATTCGACCAAAGGAGCACTGGGAGCATCCTTAAAAAAACTATTGTTGCATAAAACCCTGGATAAAATAACCATCCAGGATTTAACATCCGACTGCGGTATCAGCAGGATGTCCTTTTACTACCATTTCAAGGATATTTATGATTTGGTGGAATGGGTCTGCATTGAGGACGGAAAACAGGCGCTGCAGGGGAAAAAAACATATGACACATGGCAGGAAGGGATGCGCCAGGTATTTGAAGCCATCCTGGAGAACAAGCCCTTTATCCTGAACGTATACCGCTGCATCCGCAAAGAGAAAATAGAAAATTACCTGTATAAACTTACTTACGGGCTGATTGCCGATGTGGTGGGGGAAAAATGCGTGGGGACGGATGTGGCGGAGGAAGACAGGGCATTTATTGCGGAGTTTTATAAATACGGTTTTGTGGGAATCATCCTTGACTGGATTGACCGGGGAATGAAGGATGACTATAAGGAAATCGTGCGGAAGACGGGGATTGCGCTTTATGGGAATATCGAAAACTCCATCCATAATTTTGAACAGGTAGGAAAACAATAATTAATCAAAACAGGCGGAATGATAAGTTTTTTATCATTCCGCCTGTTTTGTAAATGGAAAAATATTCTTGCACGGGATATGATGTGTCACATGGAACAAACAAAGGAAACATAAAAACAAAAACCCGGTAAATGCAGAAAGGGTTATTAGGAAAAGAAAGGTGGCATATCATTATGGCAAGTAAGAAAAATATCGGAATCGGTGTGGCGGCAATCGCGGCAGGAGCCGGAGCGGCGGCAATCGCAGCAAAGAACCATGGAAAGAAAATGGAAAAAAAGGCGGAAAAAAAAGCGGTAGAATCTGCCAGGCGCGAAGAATACCGTAATACCGAGTTAGGAAAAGACGAAAAAAACAGCAAAGGAATTTATTATACAAACGGCAACTATGAGGCGTTCGCCAGACCGAGGAAGCCGGAAGGCGTGGAGGATAAAAATGCTTATCTTGTGGGAAGCGGGCTGGCATCCCTGGCGGCGGCATGTTTCCTCTTAAGGGACGGGCAAATGCCAGGCTCCCATATCCACATTTTGGAAGCCATGGACATTGCAGGGGGAGCCTGCGACGGCATCTACGACGCGACGAGGGGCTATGTGATGCGCGGCGGACGCGAGATGGAAAACCATTTTGAATGCCTGTGGGATTTGTTCCGCAGTATCCCGTCTTTGGAGACGCCGGGGGTATCGGTGCTGGACGAATATTACTGGCTGAACAAGGAAGACCCGAATTATTCCCTGTGCCGCGCCACCCTAAACCGTGGGGAGGATGCCCATACGGACGGTAAGTTTAACCTAAGCCAAAAAGGATGCATGGAAATCATGAAACTGTTTATGACAAAGGA
>ERZ808054.425-NODE-425-length-41634-cov-7.688380_pt1 | contig 41634 bp, 41 predicted proteins | sample MGYA00380201_ERZ808054 | MGnify/ENA primary metagenome ERZ808054 (study PRJEB31490, sample SAMN06133419) | mouse gut metagenome | isolation source: Z5_2 | host: mice | place: China: Chengdu | collected 2015-05 ...
GGATAAGCCCACCCTTTTCCAGGTGCGTTTGGAGCAGCATGGCATCCGGCACAAGGTAATCCGCCCCTATACGCCAAGGCATAACGGCAAGGTGGAGCGCAGCCACAGGAAGGACAATGAGAGGTTCTATGCCACCCATCGCTTCTATTCCTTTGAAGACTTTGCCAAGCAGCTTAAGGTATACAACCGAAGGGATTACAACAGCTTTCCTATGCGTCCTCTTGGGTGGAAAACTCCGAATCAGGTATTAAGAGATTATCTGCGGTCAGTGTAACATATGTTTGACAAACTTACAAACTTTTATTCTCCTGTTTTCGGACTCTTTGGTCTGCCAAGGTTATTCTCTTTTTCCACTTCGGCACCAGGAATAACATTGTCCTCCGTTTTTGCAATGGAGATTATTTCCTGGCCGCCTCTGTCCTGCCTATTATGGAATGTCGCATTTCCTTTTTCCTCTTCACCCTTGCTTTCTTTTTCGTCTCCTCCCTTTCCCTCTCCGTCTTCTTCGCCTTTTTCCTCGTCGTGTTCTTTTTCTTCGTTATCTTCTTTTTCTTCGTTGTCTTCTTTTTCTCCGTCCTCTTCTTTATCTCCTTCTTCGTCCTCATTTTCCTCTTTGTTTCCACTGTCCGCCAGCTCTTTTTCAATAATGACCACATATTCGGATGCATGGGAAAATGACAAAGTAATATCTCCGTCCGCCCCAATTTCCCCCGCGCTCTGGAATACCAGCTTCCCAGCACTGTCATAATAGTATAAATTCCCGGTACATCCGCTGTTCTCCCTGCCAAGGTTCACGGTAAGGTCTGCCTGAAAACCAAAATCCCCATTGTAGGTCAAAGTAATCTGGGTGGCTGGCTTCCCCCTGCAAGGCTATCCACAATGGTCGGAGGAATATCATCCGTACCAACAAACACTTCCAGATCAACATCCTTCAACTGGGCGGCCACTACTTTGTTTCCTCCAATCGACCAGCGGTAAGCCCCCATATCGAGGACAATGTTTACTTCCTTCCCCTTAATGGCTTCTAAAACTTCTTTCGGCACTACGGTGGCTTTCCTCATGTCGACATGTATTGTTTCCCCGCTTCCGCTCTGTTTTATGCTTTCTATGATCTTTTCAATTTCCTCCTTCGGAAGCTTTCCGCCGGAAGGCTCTTCCTCCGCCCCGTCCTTCCGCTTTGCTTCAGCCACAAGGAATTCCTTGTCTCCGGTAATGATTACGGTTTCCCCTTTTCCATACCCTTCCCATACAATGTCCGTATACTCTTCGTTTTCTACGGGAAGCGTATAGCCGGAGCCTTTTTCCACAACCGCATACTCACAAAGATTTTGCGGATATTTTAAAATAACTGTGCAATTAGAATACTGCGCCTGAAGGCTCATTTTTTTATACCCTGCAATATCTGTACCGCCCGCTTGCATGACCCAGTCCGACAGCACAAGGCCTTCTAAGTGCTTTAATCCTTTCAACTCTTCTTTGACTTCTTCGCAGGCATCATTATATGAAAGGTTTTCCCCATCCAAAGCCATTAACTGATTGCCGAAAGTAATCTTCCCGCCTTCCCCGCGGTAGATATAGGATACTTCTGCCGTAGTTTTGCCCTTGTATACGGCCATTATATCCAAATTTCCCAACTCATGCGAAATCAGTTCTTTTCCATCGATTCCTGGCAAGGCCCATCTTTCGAATTCCAGCCCTTCCGGCGCTTCCGGCCTATCCAAAGTTATTACAGCATCGTTAATTACCGTTCCTTTCTTATATGGTTTTGAAACTACTTTGGAAATTTCGTTCCCGTTTTCATCCAAATACTTCATATGCCACGCGACCAGGCAATCCTCATATTTTGCTTCCACGCCGACATAACTCATATCCTCCGCCAATGCCGTTTCATCCTTTCCCTCCAGCTGATATCCGATCAACAGATCCTCATCCGCATCTTCCGGAAGAACCAAAGAGGACAGCATGTCCCCATAAGTCGCCCCTTTATCGACAAACTGCGGTGCAAATACCCATTTTATTCCATCCTCTTTGCTCACATAGGTCAAAAGCACATTGACACAATTTTTATCATAAACAGCACGAAAATTATAGGACTGATTCGCCGCATTTGCAAAAAACAACTCCGTATCCCCATCGATTTCCCTGCCAGTCCCCTCTTCCAGAAACTTCATGTCTACCCCTTCTCCCGGAAGCGGCGGGCATAGCCCGAGCCCCTTTAAAGAGTCCCTTCTTCCTACTTTTATCGTCTTGTTTTCTACGAAAGGAACTCTTTGATAACTACCGTTTTCCTGGCGCATTAATCCTTCCACTGTAAAAATGACGTCTTGCATATCTTCCCGGTAAGTATTGTCAGTTTTTACTCTGTAGTACCACGGACAGGTATCGCGCCAATCCGGTTTAAAGTTGTCCAAATTAGTGCTATTTCCTTTTGTATCGTGTACAAACATTTTCTTAAGCATCCATTCACAGGGATATGTATCGTCTTTTATATGAATAACTCCCTTATACTCTTCCGCATCCGCATTATACTTTAAAATAACGCTGCTGTAAGTGGAAACATTCGATACTTGCGGATAAAAATCAACATATGCTAAATGAAAAGGATTTTCCTCATCTACTTTTATAGTTATGGTGATCGTATCGCCCGGATAAACCCACTGTCCGTTTTTATCAACCGTAAAACTTTTAATCACAGGCGCTTTCGTATCCTTTATGTACCCTTCCGGATCTACCATATAATACCATGGACGGGTCGTATCCAAATCTTCACAGAAATCCGACAAAGATGTATCGTTCCCATTCCTGTCCGTCACGCTCAAGAAGACAAGTTCCCATTTTGTAGGATAAGTATCCTCTGTAATATCAATGCTTTTTGTATATTCCATGGTATTCTCATTTAAACTCAAATTAATAGAAATGCTCGGAATTCCTGCAGCCTCCGGCTTTAACAGTCCGCATATTGAACGAGAAGGATTTTTTTCGTCTACCTTTACTTTGATCGTAACTTTTTCCCCGGCTTTTACCATTTGCCCGTTTTTATCAATCGTAATATTTTCAATTACAGGCTTTTCCATATCATAGTTCTCATTGGACACTGTAAAGTTCAAATTTTTATCTGGCTCAAGTATACTCGGATAAAAATAATAGGATTCATTCCATATCTTTGTATAAATACGACTCAATCTCCATTCTGAAGGATAAGTATCGTTTTTAATACTATATGTTCCTGTCAATGTCTTGGTTTCTGCGTCGTAATCCATATATACAGTTTCAGAATGCGAGAGATTGACACCCACTGTTGCTAAATCCATGCGTACGCCGCCTGTTAATTCCATCCCTTCACATTCCACATGCGCCGTATATGTAACCGAGTTTCCTACTCTTAGCTTTCCGTCCGCATTAAAATGATTCTTTCGCATTTGAAAATCAGAAATAGACAATGTTCTCGTATTGCTGACCGTAAAGGTATAAAGATGCTTCCCTCTTTCCATAATAGGCCACTCTACGTAATTGTCAGCCTCATCTTTCAACCGGATTTGCGAAACATAATACTCGCCTTCATAGCCTGTAAGTTTGCTGCAGTCAAATGTTCCTGTATATAAATTCTCAATCTCATCCACTTTTTGAAATGCGATCCGCCACGTATAACCCGAATCACTTTTCTTGGATATTTCAACAACGATAGATGCGATATCACAATCCGCATCATAGGCCGACATATGAAAGTGAAGCGTGTCATCCTTTGTCAATGTCTGCCCATTTTCCTCAAGTTCAAAGCTTTCTATCACCGGTTGGTTAATATCATAGGAAAACGGTATAACCAGGGAATCTTGCGAATCCGCTTCCTGCAGTATATTGGCCGAAACCGTCGGTTCTTGCATATCGCCCTGTGCTGCGTTTTCTTCTTTCTGTTGCGCCTCATTTTTCACTCCACGGTCAATTCCTTCTGCCGCCGTACCCTGCATTGGAAATACTGTTGCCGTTATAATGGACGCTGTCAGCAAAATTCCCAACCATTTTTTCCCGCTTTTTTTCATCCATGATACCTCCTTTGTAAAATACATTATTGGAAACTATACAAAAAAAGGAAACAAATGCGGACAGCCCTCACATGTTTCCAATAAAATCCATTCTTCCCCCTTTCTGTTTGGAATAATATATTTATATATTACGATTATACATTCTTTTTGCAGAAATAGAAAGTATTACTAAATATTTTTTTGTTCATATAATTTTGTTTTATCAAATAATTTATATTACAATTTCTCCTTTTTCTTCGCCACTCCTGGGAAAACTGATTCCATTTCCAGTCAGACCAAAAATTCCCTTAAAAGCTCTTCCAGCTCTTCCGCCTCCTGATGGGAAAATACCGCCGCCTTCTCTTCCTTTTCCTCTGCATTTCCGCCATCCTCCTTTTCCTGTTCCGCCGGGCACACAAAAGCCGTTACTTTTGCAGAATCCGCTTCTCCCCGTTCCGCAGAAAGGCCGATTCCCTCTCTAAGCGACTTTTTCTTTTCCTTTTCATCCACCACTTTTTTTTCTTTTTTCTTTCGTTCTTTCTTTTCTTTCTTCACCTTAGACGCGCTCAGAGTTTCACCCGTCAGTTCTTCCCAGTCGATATCCGACTGTTTCAGTTTATTCGCCATATGATTTTCCAGATAATCTACCAGATTTATTTTCAGCCGTTCTTTTTTTCCTGCAATATCCACCAGCCCCGTTATCGAAAAATATACATATAATCCAAGAAAACTGACAACATAATAAGGAAGTATCCTTCCCACGGTTTCTCCCTGCGTGATCTCGTAACATGCCCCCGCTCCTGCCGCGACTACGGAAAGCAGAACAAACTGGCCCGCCAGGTGATGCAGCCCTGTCATGGATATGCCGAGAAATGATATTTTTGATATGGACTTGTCCACAAAAACGGAAATATTGGAAACCTCGCCGCTCAACTGGTAACAATTAATAAATTTTAATTTACATTGTTTTAAAAATTTACTCTTAGCCGTGGATATATGATCCGTTTCCTTTATTAACCGCAGATATATCACACCGATCGTTATCTGGCATATTATGCTTAATAATAAAAATGCCAGGAAAACGCTGCTTAAAATCCTTTGTTCCATATACACCATAAAAATACCTTCAAGCATATGCGTACCTCCCATCCTGATTTTAATATTATAAACAAAACCCGTTTATATCTCAATATTCCGAAGGGTGTAAGGCATTTGCAAATTTCGACAGATTATACGATACTACTGGTAAAATCATATCGGTTCTGGTATAATATTTGTGCTTCAACCTGACTCTACAGGCAAGCGGAAATGGAGGATCTTGTATGAAATACCAACCCAAAGGCGTTTGTTCGACATCAATAGACATTCATTTGGATAACGGCATTATCCGTTCGGTTTCTTTTACAGGGGGATGCAATGGCAATTTACAGGGTATCTCAAAACTGGTAGAAGGCATGGATGCGAAAGAAGCCATCGAGAGGCTCAAAGGCATTCGCTGCGGATTTAAGTCCACTTCCTGCCCCGACCAGTTGGCACAGGCATTAGAAACCATGATCTGAAATTTTTATTTATTAAAGTCAATAAAGTTTAATGAAGATAGGAATCTGGAGGCAAATGATTGATGGCAAAAAAAATCGTTCTTACCGGTGGTGGAACAGCCGGCCATGTTACTCCCAACATCGCTTTAATACCAAGGCTCAAAGAACTGGATTATGAAATATATTATATAGGCTCATATGACGGCATCGAAAAGAAATTGATTTCCGACTACCGTATTCCTTATTACGGTATTGCCACCGGCAAATTCCGCAGATATTTCGATCCTAAAAACTTTACGGACCCTTTCCGCGTTATGAAAGGTTATGGGGAAGCGAGAAAATATTTAAAGCAGATCAAACCGGATATCGTTTTTTCCAAAGGCGGTTTTGTCAGCGTTCCCGTCGTGCGGGCAGCGGCCTCCCTGGAAATCCCATGCATTATCCATGAATCCGATATGACGCCCGGATTAGCAAATAAACTTTGTATTCCCGTCGCGGAAAAAATATGCTGCAATTTCCCGGAAACCGTCCCCATGCTTCCCGAAGGGAAAGCCGTTCTCACAGGCTCGCCCATCAGAGAAGAACTATCTAAAGGCAACAAGATTGCCGCTTATGATATGTGCAATTTCACTTCCAACAAGCCCGTCATTATGGTGATCGGCGGCAGCCTGGGAGCCGAAGCCATTAACAAAACAGTGCGCGACGCCCTTCCCCAGCTTTTGGAAGATTTCCAAATCGTTCATATCTGTGGCAAGGATAAGGTGGATAACCTGATGTTGCAAATCGAAGGTTATAAACAATTTGAATATCTGAAATCGGAATTAAAAGATGTTTTTGCCATGGCCGACATCGTCATATCCAGAGCCGGCGCCAATTCCATCTGCGAACTGCTTGCCCTGAAAAAGCCCAATTTGCTCATTCCGCTCTCGGCGCACAGCAGCCGGGGCGATCAGATTTTAAATGCCAAATCCTTTGAATCACAGGGATTCAGCCTGATTATTGACGAAGATTACCTGACGGAAGATCTTTTAGTTGAAAAAGCACATGAGCTTTATTTCACAAGGCAGACTTATATTGATGCCATGAGCAGAAGCAGCCAGCTTAACTCGGTTCGGACGATCACGGATCTGTTGGAAGAAACCTTGGGAAAAGGGGAGAATAGATGAAGTTTTTATTTGCCTTTATTCCCCGGAGAATCAGTAACAAAACGGTCATTGCTTTCTACGAACTACTGCGAAAAATACAAAAATTCAAAAAAACATCCTGGCGGGAACATCTTTTTATCAACCAAAAAGCTTTTTCCAGCCACTTGAACGCCATTTCGAAAAGTAAAGGTTACATCGAAGACCAAAACAGCTATACCGACATGCCTTACGGCAAAGCAACCATGCAATATTCGGGCTGTGAAATTTTTGCAGTATATAACGCTGCCTATAGTCTGCTGGCGCATCCTCTTATGGATCTTCCGGAACTAATTTCCTTCTTTGAAAAAGACGGAATGGCTCTTGGAGGAAAATTCGGCACATCCCCCAAAGCTCTCCGGGATTTTCTGGAGTCAAAGGGATTTATCACTTCTTTCAGCACAATGGAAAAAGACTTCGATACGCTGGCAGCCGCATATCCAAGTCTTATATTCACTATGTATAACGATAAAAACGACATCCGAAAAGAAATCCATACCATACATATTTCAAAAAGTAATGATCAATACACTGCCCATAATGTATATTGTAACGGTACAACAGTTGGTCCCTGCCCAAGCTTTCAAGAGTTAATCAAAAGCATTAACTGCGGCAAGGCAAAAGGAATCTCCTTAATAGGCGTTCGGAAGTCTTAATTCTTTTTTCTTAATGCCTTTTTTACTTTTTCCTTTGTTTTATTTCAAACTTCACTTACTTCGTTTCATCTTATATTTCAATCAATTCATATTCCGCATTGCCAATTCCAATCTTTTCCGCATGTTCTATCATAGACCTCCAATTTGTCTGGGGTGCGGAATCTATAAAATGATCATGATGTACATGAGGCATGCGATCCAGCTGGCTATTGGCAATGACAGGCTGTTTATTCACCGCATCGGCGCAAGCCACATCCAATGCCACGGGATCGAAAGACGCAAACATACCAACATCAGGCACGATAGGTATATCGTTTTCCGCATGGCAGTCGCAGTTCGGAGATACATCCACCACCAGGCTGATATGGAAATGAGGACGGCCTTGCACCACTGCCTTGCTGTATTCCGCAATCTTCCTGTTCAAAATATCATTGGACTCATCCGCTGCAGGTTCTACCGCATCCATAGGGCAAACACCGATGCAGCGCCCGCAGCCCACGCATTTAGCCTGATCTATGTATGCCTTTTTGCCCGATATCGACGGAGCGTCATGGGCACATATTTTTATACAGCGTCCGCAGCCGATGCACTCCTCCTTGTTGACCTGCGGCTTTCCGGCGCTGTGCATCTCCATCTTGCCGGCCCTGGAACCGCAGCCCATACCGATATTCTTAAGCGCTCCGCCAAAGCCGGTAGCTTCATGGCCTTTAAAATGGTTTAACGTAATAAAAATATCCGCATCCATCACCGCTCTGCCGATTTTTGCTTCTTTTACATATTCCCCGCCTTCTACCGGAACCAGCACATCGTCCGTTCCTTTCAAGCCGTCTGCAATGATCACGTGGCATCCTGTGGAAAAAGGTGAAAAGCCGTTTTCATAAGCGGCGTCCATATGATCCAGCGCATTTTTCCTGCCGCCTACATACAGTGTATTGCAGTCCGTAAGGAATGCCTTGCCCCCCAGCTCTTGGATTACTCTCACCACAACCGCCGCATAATTCGGCCTGAGATATGCCAGATTTCCAGGTTCACCGAAGTGAATCTTAATCGCCGCATACTTTTTCTTAAAATCAATCTCCTTAATACCTGCCGTTTTTATTAATCTCTCCAGCTTTTGTGGAAGATTCTCCGTAAACGACGTCTTCATATTTGCATAATATACCTTTGATACTGCCATATATTCCTCCATTCCGCCCTACAGGGCAATTTTATTCTTATCCTTCGTTTTTATTATTATTTTTCATATAATCCAACACATCCAACAAGGAATAGAACTTGCCATAAAGCATCGCTTCGATTTCAGGCGTGGGTTCTATCAGATCCGGCACCATCACCGGTTTCATTCCCGCCCGATATGCCGAACGAACCCCGTTATGGGAATCTTCAATAGCAACGACATTTGTCGGCGTAACCCCCAGCTCTTCACATGCCTTCAAATAAATATCGGGATCAGGCTTACTATGCTCTACCATATCACCCGTAATCACCGCGCGAAAATATTTTTCCAGCCCTGTTTCCTTCAAATGCCCCATGACGCTTTCCTTGCTGCTGGAAGAAGCCATACCAATAATATAACCATTTTCTTTCAAATACTCCAAGATTTCCCTTACCCCTTCTTTTACGGGAGTTCCTTCCTCTAACAAACGTTTTTTCATAAGAATATGCACCGTTTCGGTAAATTCATCAAAAGGAAAATCTTCTCCATAGAGATCGTACATCAGAGCTTCCGCATCATTCCGATTCAAACCGATACACCCTCTGATGCCTTCGCTCAAATCGCCAAGCCCCATTGCCTCTCCGATTTCCTCCCAGCATTCATAGCTGATCCGTTCCGTATCGAACAATACTCCGTCCATATCGAATATAATTGCATTTGTCATGGTATGCTCACGCCTTTCCCTTATGTAAGTCATTATAATTGTATATAAGCCCTATACTGATTTTCATCCGTAAAGGGCATAGCATCATTATAACCTATGAAATTATTGGAGGCAATAGGTATTTCATCAAGTAACTTTTTAAAACCAGTCCTCCGTATTCATTTAGTCCTTATAATAGCCCAACATATATTCATAAATGTTTCTGGTCTGTTCTTCATCTCCCCATGACAAAGGGTCATCCGCATAGCATAGAGTCCAAAATGGTTCTATGTTCTGAATGTTCCCAGGCAGACTTTCCCATAAATGATACATCCGGCTTGCAAAACATTTTATATCCGAACAATTTACATAAACCGCCTTTAATTTACTTATTAAAATTCTGCCAAACCGTTCAAGGTCAAGATTATTGTAATCAATATGTGTTCTTATGTAAATAATGGCTTTTTTTATGTCCGTTTCCCATTCTAAATAAAGCAAATCTTCGTTTTCGGGATCGTTGAGAAATAACTCATCAAGCCGTTTGCTGTATTCGTTTTCTGTTACTAAATCCTCGTAAAGCAAAATCGCATAAACTAACAACTCCCCCACAATAGTATTCCCTGCCCTTCGATTTATCATCCTGTTTTTTCATTTTATCATAATCCCGAGGGCATGAAAATAGAGAGAAAAGCTCAACCTTCATGTAGGTTCTTTTATATACTCGCCCGAAAGGAAACGGACACACAGAGCGCATATGAGATTTACCGGGAGATCATCAAGGACAATATCTCTTACGACATTCTCATGCAGGATATGAAGTTTGACGGGGACAGGCTATTCCCTATTGTTTTCACCCCAGACACATAACTGATCCAAAACATCCATCAAGGACCTGCCCCTGTCACTCAGACTGTATTCCACCTTTGGCGGTATCTGTGGATATTCTTTTCTGATAATAAGCCGGTCCGCCTCCAGCTCTTTCAAATTGCCGCTGAGTGTTTTGTCTGACACATTTTTCAGATACCGTTTTAACTCATTGAACCTGACAACGCCAAACTCCATCAGGCAGTAAAGGATGACCATTTTGTGCTTGCCAGATATCAGGGACAGCGTATAACTGAACCCCGTATCCTCAAAATTCGCCTCGCCAATATAATTCTTTATCATCTTACGCTTTCCTTTAAGATAGTACTTGTATTTTTCCTGTTACCTGCTACAATTATATGCACAGACGCTGGTTCTGTCAATCCCATATAGAAACGAAGTAATAGATTGAAAATTAAAAATTTTCAATCCCAAGTTTGTGTCTGCGCGGCATCCACAAACTTGATATACGCAAAAAGCCGCGCAGAAATGGAGTAAACAATGAGAAAAAAACTCAGCATAACAGAAGGCATCTTCCCGATGCCGGTCTTAATGGTAGCAACCTACAATGAAGACGGCAGCGTGAATGTCATGAACGCTGCCTGGGGTACCATGCAGGAAAGAGGCAATGTCGCCCTCAATCTGACGGAAACGCACAAGACCGTAAAAAATATCAAGGCAAGGGGCGCTTTTACGGTAAGCATCGCTGATGCAGCCCATGTGGTGGAAGCTGACTATTTCGGTGTTGAATCCGGCAACCGAGTTGCAGGAAAATTCGAGAACAGCGGCCTGACCGCAAGTAAAGCAGAAACCGTAGACGCCCCTGTCATTAATGAATTCCCTCTCTGTCTTGAATGTGAGTTTATTGAATACCAGGACGGGGAATATGGATGCGGCGTCATCGGCAGAGTGGTAAATGTCACAGCAGACGAAAATGTCATGGCCGGTGACAAAGTCGATATGTCCCTGGTAAACGCAATCGCCTTTGATCCTTATACACATGGCTACTATAAGGTGACCGAAAGGATAGGGGAAGCATTCAAAGACGGCTTACAGCTCAAAAAATAATACTGATGCGACACAGGGATTCCCAGAAATGGGGACTCCTGTTTTGTTTCATTTTATTTCAGGAAACTGTCTAATGCTATGGAAAAGCTGCAGAAAACCCATTCACTTTTAGCAAGCAGCGCAATATCATCCTCCGCTTGCACCGTTTTCCCCGTCCGCCTCAAAGCCGGAGGACACCCAATATAAGTGCCGATACGGATAATATTTGTGCCCTCCTGCATAGCATTTTTTGCCCTCGTAACAGAGTCCAAGACCATAACCGTTTTCTGCCATAGCCTTTTAAGGATTGAGAAAGTCCCTTTGTTTAACTTGTTATTGATTTAAAATCGTTTTTTCTATAATATCCACCGCTCTTTCGTTCTCCTGTTGGCATAAAGCAATGACTTCCTCGTCTCCTTTTTCTATCGCCGCTTCTGTATCCGCCCCCAGCTGTACAAAACAGATATAAGGCTCGATTACCTCTATCCGGGACGCCTGTACCTTTCCAAGCTCCTGCGGTCTCTCCCTGTATTTTACCAGCAAAGAATCTCTATATGCGTTCAACATCTTTTCGATTTCCGGCAAATATTTCGCTTTTGCTTTCAAAATAATCATGATATCGATATCCGTTTCTATATTCATTTTTTCTGCCAGAAAATCATCATACATTTCCTCGGTAATTCCCGTTTCTGTCCTCAGTTCCGCTACTGTAAGCTGCTTATCCGGCCAATAATTTTCTCCAAGAATATTCACTACCTCATTTTTAATCTTACTCATGGGAATATATATACTAACGCTTTCTTCCCCCGGATTGCTACCTTCGTTATTCCGCCTCACATTTTCCACACTGTTTGTATTAGAATCAGACACCAGCTCTTCGCCGCATCCCGTCATAACCGGCGCCGCCAAAACCCATATGCTCAATACCATTACCAATGTCATAGCTAATGTACGTATTTTCATAATAATCCTCCATACTACCAACAGCCCGCTAATTCTGCCTCTGATTAATACTTACTTTTTATCTCTTTTCATTATTTCCCAATCTATAAAATTTATTCCAAATAGCTATGAAAGAGAAAGTTTGCCTTGGAAATCGGTTATTCTGAAAAATAAAAAAAGACTACCCTGATTTTATACGAAAATCGGGGCAGCCGATAGGTGTTAGTTCTGTATTTTGGAGAGAAGTGCCTCTTGTAATACTTTTGAAAAGTTGATGCTTTTTTCTTCGCAAAGGGTATTCAGCCACATGGGGATGCTCAAAGTCTTTTTCACTGCCTTATCGCTATGTTGCCTTGCGTATTCGGTCATATCCACCAGCACCATATTGACAAAAGCATTATCAGCAGAGAATTCCATTTCAAGATCTTTCAGAATGGCAGCGGGATTGATTTTGCCTAATGCACTAGGAGCAGGGAAGGGTTCGCCGTCACGCAGGGCGGTAAAGAGATACTGTCCGCAAACATCAACCGCCATGCGCATAGCATCTGCTATATTATCTCCAAAGGTTGCGAGATTCCCCAAATCAGGAAAAATAACGGATATTTTACCTTCTTCCTCATAGAAAATAGCCGGGTACACATAATTCATAAATCAATACTCCTTTTCACAATTTATTTCGAAGGGCAGGGGCTTATTTCAGCCCCGCCTGGTTTCGTATGGATTTAACAACACTTTTTGGGATGTCGCCGGGATGATTCGGGACGCTTACTTTTCCAGGCTTTATTGGATGTTTATATTGATAATGTGAGCCACTTATGTCTGACACGTACCATCCATCATCCTTTAGCATCCGGTCGGCTTCTCGGAACTTCATGTATGTTTCCTCCCTACAACTACATATTAACACGTATTTTACGTATAATCAAGATTTTTTCCAGGGAACTGTTGAAAGATTCAGCCAAAACTTTCCATTTCTTAATTATTTAAATAACTGTTATGAATATGTTTTAACTATGGTATAATAAGGAAGCGCACTGATGTGCGCGTAGGTCAGCAGCCTCGCGGCTGGTGACAAAGCATAATAAGGAAGCGCACTATTGTGCATATTAAGATAGGATATTTGTGAGAGCGATAAACTTGCTGAATATTCTGGCAATATGTTTTCTGAAAAGCTTTTTATGCCGCGGAATGGAAACCATAAAAACAGGAGGGCCTCTGCCCGAGTGTTTTTGCTTTCCTGGGTTCCATGAAGCGTCCGGCATAACTGCTTTTCAGAAAACATATTGCCAGAATATTCCCACAACCCCCATCCCCTCACACACCCTATCCCCCACTACTACGAAAGGTACCACATAACCAATGCTTTTTAACTCCTATATATTCATTTTCATCTTTCTTCCCGCCGTCCTTCTCGGATGGTACGGGCTGAATAAACTGCAAAAATATGAACTGGCAAAGGTTTTTTTGACCGGCATGTCCCTATGGTTCTACGGTTATTTTAATACTTATTACCTTTTCATCATTATTGCCAGCATTCTTATTAATTATCTGATCAGCTACTTACTGACTTTTTGTAAAACCAGGCGCGCAAACCACTTCGGACTGTTCGCCGGCGTTGCCGCCAATCTGGCGATTCTTTTTTATTTTAAATATTATGACTTCTTCATTGAGAATATCAATTACGTTTTTCGGACGGATTTTAATTTAAAGCATATTCTTCTGCCTCTGGGGATCAGTTTTTTTACTTTCCAGCAGCTATCCTTTATCATTGACCGGTGTACCGGAAAAACGGAGCATTATTCTTTTATTAATTACGCTGCTTTTGTCACCTTCTTTCCCCAGTTGATCGCCGGGCCCATCGTTTTGTATAAGGAAATTATTCCTCAATTCGATGACCTTTCCAGGAGAAATTTTGATATTGGCAGTTTTGCCAGAGGTATTTCTCTTTTTGTTATAGGGTTAAGTAAAAAGGTGCTTTTAGCCGACGTGCTTGCCCTCGTTACAAATTTCGGCTTTGAACAGACTTATTTTTTGGATTCGCCCTCCACTCTGCTCGTAATCCTGTCCTATACCTTTCAGATTTATTTTGATTTCAGCGGTTATAGTGATATGGCGATCGGACTGGGATACATGTTTAATGTGCAGCTTCCGGTAAACTTTAATTCTCCTTATAAAGCATGTTCCGTAAAAGAATTGTGGCAGCGCTGGCATATGACTCTTTCCCGTTTTTTTGTCACCTATGTTTATATTCCGCTGGGAGGAAGCAAAAAAGGAAAGGCACGGACGATTTTAAATACAATGGTCATTTTTTCCTTAAGCGGCCTTTGGCATGGCGCTAACTGGACTTATGTAGCATGGGGCGTTATGCAGGGACTTTTGGTTGTTTGGGACAATCTTGGTATCATAGGAGTCAGGGGAAGTCAGGAAAAAAATCCTTCCCGTTTTTATATTCCAAGATGGCTGGGATGGTTTTTTACCTTTTCTTTTTTCAATTTATCCCTGTTTTTCTTCCGCAGCGAAAGTATGGCCCATGCTTTTCAAATGTTTAAAAACCTCTTTTCCTTCCGAAATACAGGATACATTCATAAGCTGGTTATAAATATGGATATTCCTGAATTTTATATTTTTAAACAAGCTGTTACCATGTTCGCTCCGGGAATGCTTCCTGTTGCTTATATTGTATTGTTCCTGCTGATTTTGATCGCCAGTGCATTTATCCTGACAAGAAAAAATGCGTTGCAGATCGTAGAAACAACAGACTACGGCTCCGGATTCTGCTGGTTCATCGTTATCCTCTTTATCTGGTCGCTTATTTCCTTTTCGCAGGTCAGTACATTTATTTATTTTAATTTTTAATCAAACGGAATTATCTTCACGAAAGGACAGACTATTTCATGTTAAAAACATCGGAACTTCAAGAGCATACGGCACGGAAATTTGTAAAATGTTTTTTCCGGCGCATCCTTTTTCTTATGGTGATTATAGGCGCTGTCGTTGTTCTTATCGACCCGTTTTTTCACTACCATAAACCATGGTTTGGATTGAAAGCGGTTCTCACTGATAAAGAATATCAATGCATCGGTTCTTTACGGACTTTCGAATATGACAGCCTGATCGTGGGTTCCTCCGTGGCGGAAAATTATAATAATGGCTGGTTTAACGATGGTTTTGATTGCACCGCCATCAAGGCAGTCCGTTCCTACGGTGCTACTGCGGATCTTTGTTATCTTCTGGACGCCGCCTATGAAAGACACGATTTAAAATATGTATTTTACAGCATGGACACTTCTTCCCTGGCAGCATCCCCTGTTCCCACTTACGAGCTGACGGGATGCCCCATGTATCTGTATAACAAAAATTATTTTGACGATGTGGAATACCTTTATAACAAAGGCGTTCTTTTTGAGAAAATACCTTATATGATTGCCAATACTTTTTTGGGGGATTATGATGCCAACGATTCCTATAACTGGGCGCAGTGGAAAGAATTTAACCAGGATATGGCCCTTGGCCTTTATATCCGCACCCCGGAAATCGCTCCTATGAAAGCAAAAGATTATTACCGTGATACCTTAGACGCTAATATTGATTTAATCAGAAAACAAGTGGAAAACCATCCGGAAACGGAGTTTAAGATTTTCTTCCCGGCTTATTCCATGCTCTTCTGGGACAATCTTTACCGCAGCGGAGATTTGGAAGCCTATCTTTATAATATGGAACAGACCGCTGCCGTTTTGCTGACATACGATAATGTGGAACTATTTTATTTCCAGGATGAAAGGGAAATCGTTACTAACCTGGACAACTATATGGATACCCTGCATTTCTCGCCGGAGATCAACCAGTATATGGCGGAAGCTATCATTCATGGAAACAACCGGCTTACGGAGGATAATTACAGGCAGACATTTTCCCTTATGAAAGATTTTGCTTATGAAATCGTCCATGAACTTATACTTCCTTATGAAGATTCCATTAGGGTAGGATAATAATCTCCTATTGGGAATTCACTGTATTTGAAATGTCCGCAAATACGGTTTTGCCTTTTTATGGAAAAGAGTACCGATTGAAATCAATTCTGCCTCTTTCCGAAAGCAACCCGGAAGTCAGAAGGTGTCATTCCGGTTTCCTTTTTAAATACTTTGCTGAAATACAACTGATCCGCATACCCGGTGATTTCTGCAATTTCCCTTACCGTCAGGAACATATTTTCCAAAAGCAGGGCCTTCGCCCTTTCAATTCGCAGCCTGTTCAAATAATCGGAAGGCGACATTCCCTGCTCCTGGCGAAATAATGTACTGAGATAAGAGGGAACCAAACCAAACTTTTTTGACAAATCTTTTGTTGTGATCTTTTCCCCATAATGATCCTCCAGATATTGCTTTACGGACTCCGCCAACTGCTCTTTCCCGCTGCCGTCCTCTCTTTTTTCTCCTCCCCCAACGCCAACAGCAGAAAAAATCTTCTGGTAATGTTGTTCCTTTTCCCTTTCAACTAATAATACTTTCAACTTTGCCAGCAGTTCTTTCATACTATCGATCGAAACCGGTTTCAACAAGTATTCCGATGCATGGTATTTTAATGCTTTCCGCGCATAATCAAAAATCTCATATCCGGATATGACAACTGTAATTATATTCGGGTAGTCACGGTCGATCCGGCGTAATACTTCAATGCCATCCATCCCCGGCATACGAATATCCGTCAGAACCACATCAAAGCTTTCTTCCTCCAACCGCTCCAACGCGGCTTCTCCGTCATATACACAGGCACGCACTTCAAACTCCGGCCCGAACCGTTCCATCATTTTCCGTATACTATCGCCAATAAAAGGCTCATCCTCCGCAATCAGCACTTTATACATTCATTTCACCGCCTATTTCAACTGTGCAGTATTCCCCATCCTCCCCTTTATCATGTATTTTAAAAAACGCTTTTTTTCCATATGCTATTTTTAACCGTATAATAACATTAATAAGACCGTATCCGCCGATTCCCAGACTGCCGATATCATCGCTCAAATTATCCTGCCAATTTTCCAGTTTTTCGTCCAGCTTTTCCATGGCTTCTCTTCCGAATCCTCTTCCGTTATCGCTAACCTTGACGAACCAATGATTTTCTGCTTCCTTAATTTCAATAACAATCTTCCACTCCGTTTTTATTTCCCGCAAGCCATGTTGGAAACAGTTCTCTACAATAGGCTGAAGAATCAGTTTTGGCACCCTTATTTTTTCCGCTCCCTCTTCCGCCCTGATTTCATATCTTATCCTTTCCTTAAACCTGCATTTCATAAGTTCCAGATAATTCCTTGTATGGTTTATTTCTTCCTCCATACTTACTTTATTCATATTAAAGGCACCCGCATAACGCAGCATACTGGAAAGATGTTGGCAAATATCCATGATCTCATCCGCTCCATATTCAAATCCAATCGCATTGATCACAGACAGAATATTATATAAAAAATGAGGGTTCATCTGCGCCTGAACGGCCAGCATCCGAGTTTTCGCCTCCTGCAGTTTTACATAATCCAATTCATCTTTCGATAATTGAAGATTTTTATATAAAGATTCAAAAGCGGTATCAATGACACGGATCTCATCCCTTTCCTCCGCCTCCTCCGCCAGCATTTTCTCTGTCTGCGCTCTGTCCGCATACCTGATTCTTTCCTGAAGCTTCTTCAGCGGCTTCGTCAACCTGTCCGCAATCAGTCCGGTAAATACCAGCATCACAAGCAGCAGGACTATGGCAATGAGCAAAGCTACCCCCACTACGGGAAAAACCGCCTCCCGCAATACATTTACCGGCTTCACTACAGCAAAATACCAATCCGTATTTACGCTTTTTTCATAACAAAAGTAACTCTTTTCTCCGTTTAAACTGGTTTTAACAATTCCCTTTTCCCCTTCTATGCAGGAAATCAACTGCCCAACATCCGTACCGGCTCTTGTATCATTGCTATAGATCAATTCTCCTTCCTCTGTAAAAAGATATTGCTTCTGTTCCTGCCCGCCAAAAAATAATTCCTCTAATCTCCGTACCGGATATTGAATCTCCACAAGTCCATAAGAAGCATAGGAATTGATGTCCACGATTTCCCTGATTACAGAAATCATTTTTTCTTTATCCGCCCAAAAATCATCATGCGGGGGCAGCTTTCCGCTGCTGTTGCGCTTTGGAATGACGGAATCATACCATTCCGTATAATCCGGCATTTTCATACGCGCTCCGATCGCCTTTTGGTCATCCGGTATTCCAATGCTGATATAAGAGCCAAAACGGTTAAAAATACTTACTCGCAGAGATCCCAGGTTTACCGCACTTATGGATATCAGCGTATTGGATGCCATATTTCCCATGTCGCTGTAACTGTTCGGAATCCCCTCTTTCGATAAGTTCTGCATATATTCCTGAATAAAAGGATTTGAGACCACCTCAATCGTGAGCCGGTCCATCTCCTTTATCCTGTTATCCAGTTGTCCTGTCATTTCTTTTACTGACAATTCCATGTTCTGTAGTATTTCCGTCTGGAGCCGCTTTACGATATACGCGTAAACGGCTCCAAATCCCAATAAAATCACCAGAAAAACTATGGCGGAATAATACAGAAACAATTTTTGCCTGAATTTCAGTTTTTTCATTCCCTACCTATAAGAAAGTGCTATCATCCGATGCCCTTCCACCTTCGCTACCTTAATATGAACATATCCATCCTCCAGCCGAATGTCTACAGGTTCTCCTTCCGGCACGAACATAGCTCTCTCCGGCTTCTTTTCTGTTTTTATCCATACCTCCACATGATATAATGGTATGATCTCTTCCACCGTATCCACATATTCGCTTCTATGCTGCGGAATGTAATGCAGCAAATGAAGGATCAGTCTTTTTTCCTCCTTTTGCTCCAACAGCTCCACTTCCAACGAAGAAGGGCCGTTATGTTTCACGACGGGATTTGGCAGAAGCATATTCATTATATTACAGAACAGCTTCCTGCACCACCCCGGACGATATAAATGATAAATAGTAAATATGGGATGTGCAAAGTAAAAAGAATTTTCTCCTTCCACGATTCCCGGATAAACCTCTTCCCCGGAAGACGGCGCGTGCATATGCGAAGAAAAATGTTCATAAGTCCGGTTAAACACCGGCCTTTTCACCATACAGCATACTTTTCCCCGATCCGTTGCCTCCACTTCACTTCCTCTCACATACATTACATGCTCCACACAAGGCAGCCCTTTTCCGGCCTCCCCCTTTGGAACGATAAAATCCGGTTCATAAGGAGCCTCCCCTTTATAAGAGATCCCCCAACGAGGCAATGCGAACTCCCTGATCCCTTCCTTCTCTTGGATAAGCCCTGCTTCATGGGACAAAAATATTTTTCCCCCGCCGTCCATAAATCTATCCAGCTTTTCTTTTAGTTTTTTATCCACCGGAATCAGATCGGGCAAAATCAAAAGCCTGTATTTCCCAAAATCCATCTTGGAATCTATAAATTCAAATTGGTAGCCGCCTTCCTGAAGCAGCCGGCAAGCCCCTTGAGAAGCTCCCGGAAGGTTCCCCGCTCCGGCTCCGGTAAATTCCTCCGGTACCAACACCGCTATCTCGGAAACCGGCAGCGCGCCGACACACCATGGCTCCTTTTCTTCCACTCTGCGATATATATCTCCAATCAGATCATAGACCGGTTTTGACAGGATTCCCGACGGTTCCAGCTGATCGCCGATATTGCACCCCCCACCCAAGGCCAGCATACGAAAACATTCGTATTCCAGCGACACCGGATCTCTGAAAGAATGGAAATCTCCCCACGAGGTATGGAATTTTCCGGTCAATCCCACTGTTGGAAGTCCCCAATTACGTATATACCTCTGGGAATGGGGAAAGTCCAGATAATCCCAGGGGCCTCCCGGCAGAGATTCCATAGCGACATAGGTATAACCATCCTTTACCGGGCGATCCGGCTTTCCTACATGCCCTTTATTATAAAAAATATCATAATTCGGATGCAGTTCTCTAATAAAGCCTGACATATCCCGTACAAAATCCTGATATGTCAGTTCCGCAAACTCTTCCCTGTCTTTCTTGCTGCGCGGCTCCAGTCCAGCCGCCCTCATCTTTTCCATACACGTCTCACAGCAGCATTCCACCACGAAAGATGCATCAAACCATATCCCGTCCGCCGGAATCGCTTCCATCAGCTCCCGGAGATGCTCCTTCAGAAAATCCCTGTAACCGGTGTTTACACAAAGATTCTTATAAAATCCCGCTTCAAAAAATGCCTTATGTTCATAATCGCTAAGAGCTCCATTCTCATCGATGCATATCCATTCTCTATAATGTTTTACCGTATAAACATCCCAGCGCACGCTGGTGTACAGATTCACTTTAATCCCCCTCTCCCGGCAGCATTTTGTCTGTTCCTCCAGCAAATTCGCTACTTTTAAATGAGGATGTATTCTCTCAGGAAAATGCTCCGACCGGTAATACATCATACCATGATGGCAGCGCGCAAATAAATTGATAGAATTTACATGGGCATTTTCAAGAGTATCCGCAAATTTTTCCCCGGAAAAATCTCCTGCAATATTTTTGATCTCTTCGCTGTTATGAAAATCCAAATGGATCTGCCTCATTGGGAATTTATTTTTATGATCCCTCATTCCTTCCCTGCCTTTCCCTGTTATCCTTACTATTTCTCTTTATGCTCAAATCATAAAATTCCCCGCATCCTTCCGAAACAAATACTCCTAATCTGCCTCTTTTTATGTTATAAATCCTGGAAGTCATCGCGGTCATCCCTTCCACATACACCACACATACCGTATCGTCCACAAGCACGGAAATCACATACTCTTCTCCCGGCTTTAACGGGCAATCCCGCTCCAGTTCCGGGAAAAACGGTTTATCCCCGTTAATCTCCCACGTATCTTCATTCTCCCCTTTTATTTTCCTTGGCCACATATCAAAAACCATCCGGTTTCTATAAGGTTCCAAACGTATATAATAACTTTGTTCCGCTTCCCCATCGCTGCGGAGCAATATCCCCAACGCTCTCGTTCCCTCTTCAAAACACATTTTCGCTGTTATCAGGCATCTTCCCGGCAGTTCCTCCTCCGTTACTGCCGCCGAAAACAAATTTCTGCCATTCATCCTGAATCTTCCATTTTTTTCTTTGGATAAATTCCCGCATATTTTATTTAATAAAAGCGGCACTTCCTGTTGAAAATATCTCTTTATGGCGGAAGGCATCCCAGCATATAAAGTACCGTTTTTTCTTTGCATCAGCTCATGAACGACCAAATTTCCGGCCCACTCGTAATCTCCATAGTCATTTTCTTCCTTTTTGGTCGGAACCCAGCCGAAAATAAAACGTTTTTCTCCATCGGACGCCGTCTTTCCCGCATAAAATCCTCTTCCATCAAAAGTATCTTCCCGGGGCGAAACAAAATCTCCCTCTGCCGCTCCCACGATCCGATAATGGGTGGCAAACCTTTCCGAAAAAGTGGAAAACAACAAATATTTCCACCTCCCCATTCGGAATGCTTCCGGACATTCATGGGTCATATACAACCCGGGCGCATAGTATGCCTCCGACGCCTTCCAATCCAGCAGATTGTCCGACCGGCATAATCCCACACATCCTCTTTTTCTTCTGGAGCCCTTCCGCTGTCTGGCTGCCAGCAGCATTTCATACTCCTTCCTTTCCTCATTCCAGAAAACAAAAGGATCTCTCCAATCGGAGAATTCATAATAATCCTCCGACGCATAAAAAGTCTTCTCCGGCAATTTCTCCCACGTAAAGAGATTATCGCTTTTCGCCATCATAACTGCCTGTAAAGGCTCGCCCTGTACCCGGAATTCCGAATGCGCGTTGTACCCCGTGTAATATAAATAATAAACACCATCATTTTTATAAATAGAACCCGTATATGCATTCAAATCCTGGTCTTCTTCTGTTCCATGCGCCAATACTTCCCCATACTCTTTATAGTGGATAAAATCTCTCGTGGTCACCAGATACCATGACGTTCCCTCTTCACGCTTTTCCCTGTTCTCCTCTTCATATTTTTTGCGGGAAGCATATAAAAAATAAAGATAATAAATTCCATCTTCATAATAGGGAATCACATCCCCCACATAGCCTTTTTCCGGCCGGTAAAAAAAATCCCTCAATCCTTCCACCTATCCTTTCACCGCTCCTACCGTCAATCCGCCAACAATATATTTTTGGAGGTAAAAATACAAAACAATCATAGGAAGCGACGCGATGACCAGATCTGCAAACACCAGATTCCAATCCCGAAAATAACTGCCATAAAATTGATATACCGATAAAGACACCGGCGTTTTCTCAGGACTGTTCACCATATATAACGGTATCATCATATCGTTCCATATGTTCATCGCAATAAATACGATATTTGTAGCGATAATCGGTTTCAGAAGCGGCATTACCACCGTAAAAAACAACCTTATAGGTCTGCATCCATCGATAAAAGCCGCCTCATCCAGTTCTCTCGGTACATTTTTCATAAAGCTTGTAAATAAAAAGACGCTCCAGGGAATATACATTCCGGCAAATACAAGTATTACGCTGAAATAAGTTCCGTAAATATGCAGCGCCTTCAGAAAAGCCAGCGTGGGAATCACCATAAGCGGAGCGACCATTCCCACATTAACATACATATACACCCCCTCCGTAACACGGGAAGACCTTCGTTCCATAATAAAAGCACAAAGCATGGCACATATCGTACACACCGACACACCAAATACAGAATAAATGAGACTGTTGAAAGTGGCTCTTCCCAGCTTTCCGGAAGTAAATACATATATGTAATTTTCCAAATGCCATTCTTCCGGCAAATCTATCGTAAACCGGGCCGCTGCCGCCGCATCCTTAAAAGAACCAAATATCAGCATAAGCAGCGGAATGAGAATAATACCACTGAGTGCCAACATGCATAACTCAAATATTATCTTTTCCACACAGCGTCTGCTTTTCATGTCATATTTTCCTCCTTTCGGTGCAAAATACCGGAAAGACTAACGGAAATGATCGAAATAAATACAAATAATACGATGCCCATCGCCGCGCTTTTTGCCAGCCTTCCTTCAGAAAATGCCTGATATATCATGGTATTTAATACCTGTGTGGCAAAACCCGGACCCCCGTTGGTCATGACAAAAACCTGATCGAACACCTTGAATCCTCCGATCACACACATCGTGATATTGACTGTAAAGGAAGGAATCAGAAGGGGAAGAGTAATAAACCAAAACGCCTGAAAACTGCCCGCGCCGTCTATTTTCGCCGATTCATAATACTCCCGGGAAATTCCCTGTAAACCGGCCAGAAAAACCGTCATAACATACCCCGACCATTTCCACACTTCCACCGCTATAATACAACCAAGGGCTGTCTGTACACTTCCCAGCCAGTCATGACTGATCTCTTTATGTAAAAAGATCCCAAGCATCCGATTCAGCATCCCATCCGTGCGCAATATGGAAGAAAACAATACTCCTACCACAATATAACTCAACACCGAGGGGATATAATATATCGTCCTCAAATATTTCTGGGTGTGCAGCCCGCGGTTAAGCGCCAACGCCAGCAGCAAACCTGCCAAAAGTTTTATCATCGTTGTCGCCACCGCAAAGACTACCGTGTTTCTCAAAGAAAGCAGAAAATGCCTGTCCCTGAAAATCGCCAGGTAATTATCCAATCCTTTAAAATGAAGTCCCTCCATATTCAGGAAAGCTCCCTTAAATGACAGATTTTCCACATTCCAGTTCGTAAAAGACATAACCAGCCCTATCACAAGAGGAATTATATAAAATGCAGTATAGATAAACAGCGCCGGCACCATCAGCCGATATGGATACATTCTTATTCCTTTTGCTTTTCTTTTTCTCATATGCACCACTTATACCTTAAAATCCCGTTTGTTCTGTTTCCGCCATATATTCTTCATATTTTACCTGCCATTCCTCCACAATCTGCAACGGAGTAGAACCTCCATTTACCATGTCCACGTAATTTTTCCACAAGTCCGGCAGAATGGACGACATTTCCGGTATCGCGCCATTCATTTCGATAAAATATTTATTTGTCTCAACATAGTTATCCACAATACTTTGTACGCACTGAGGAACCTGTCCGCCATCCACATCGGAAAATGCAGGGAATCCCGGCAACTGTTCATAATAAAGATTCATATATTCCGGCCGCGAAAAACATTCCAATACTTTTAATGCGGCCTCCGTATTCTGTCCGTTTTTGCATACATAAACAGAACTTACATAGGCTCCGATGGAAGTCGCATCCTGATCTGCAAAAGGAACTACAAAAGAACCGAGTTCCAGATCCGGATATTTTGCCAGCATGTCCGTAACCGTCCATTCCCCGGTGTACATCATGGCCGCTTCCCCGGTTGCAACGGCTTCTTTCCACATATCCTGAGTTGCCGACGCATGGTTCTCATTCACATAACCTTTCTCGTACAGTTCCGTCAGGGTTTCCAGTACTTGAATATATTCCGGATAATCCGTCCACTTCGCCTCGTTTACTCGTATCTTCTCCAAAGCGTCGGGATTATTGACCGATAGTACGATCGGTAATGCCGATGTAACCCAACACTGCATTACGGAACTATCCTTATCGGGAAAATATACGGGAACCACACCTTTATCTTTTATCTTCTGACAAAGGCCAAGAAATTCCTCATAAGTTTTCGGGTTCATTTCTTCTGCCAGCCCCAGCTCTTCCATTAATCCTTTATTGTAATACATTCCAAAATAACATTCGGAAGACTCCGTGGGAAACGCCCATATTTTTCCGTTCTTATCCTTTAATATATCGGGATTCACCAGTCGGCTTACCCATTCTTCGCCGGTAAGTTCCACGCAATTTTCCTGCGCATTGACCGTGCCGTATTCCGTGGGTGCGTTATGTTCAAAAATATCGGGCGCATCCCCGGTTGCCAGCTTTGTTTTCAGCATCGTATGGTACTGATCGTCCGCCACTTGCTGGAATTCAATTTCAATGTTTTCTTCCTCCAGCAGCTTTGCTGCCATCGACTCATAAGCCGCCTTATACTTGGTTGCGGAAGTAAACCAGATCACTTTTTGTTTCTCCCCGTCGGAAAAAGCACTTTCTGAACTTTCTTCTCCCGCCCTGGCCGCTTCTTCAGCGCCAGCCTCTTTGTTCTCGGAACTTCCACTTGCCGTACCGGCGGATTCGGTCTGCGCCCCATTTCCGCATCCCGCCGTCAATACACATATACCGATCAGCAAAGCCATCCATTTTTTTATTCTCTTCATTGCATAACCTCCCTTTCTTTTTTGTGATTTTAATATATCATTCTGCCCATTTTTCTAATATAGAAAAAGGACAAATATCATATGGAAAAAATGCAAAAAAAATCACTCTCCTGCTTCGGAGAATGATTTTCCTGCCAAAATTTCACAATATTGTTATTTTATAACCAATCCCACCGGACAATGGTCCGATCCAAATACTTCCGTATAAATCAGCGCATCCTCCAGGCGTTCCTTCAACGCCTCCGATACAAGGAAATAATCGATGCGCCACCCCGCATTTTTGGCCCTGGCGCTGAACCGATACGACCACCAGGAATAAGCCCCTTCTTTATCGGGATAAAAATGTCGGAATGTATCTATAAAACCGGCTTCCGTCAGCTCCGTAAATTTTCCCCTCTCTTCATCCGTAAATCCCGCATTTTTTCTGTTTGTCTTAGGATTCTTCAAATCGATCTCTTTATGGGCTACATTCAAATCCCCGCAGAAAATAACCGGCTTTTTTGCTTCCAGCCCTTTTAAATAGCTAAGGAAATCCTTCTCCCACTGCATCCGGTAGGAAAGCCTCGCCAACCCTTCCTGGGAGTTCGGCGTATATACCGTTATCATATAAAAATCTTCATATTCCAAAGTGATGACCCTTCCTTCGTGGTCATGTTCCTCCACTCCTATTCCATATGCGACGGATAAAGGCTCCTTTTTTGTGAAAACAGCCGTTCCCGAATAGCCCTTCTTTTCCGCATAATTCCAATATTGCCGATATCCCGGGGTCTCCAGTTCGATCTGTCCCTCCTGTAGCTTTGTCTCCTGTATACAAAAAATATCCGCATCCACTTCTTTAAAAAAATTGGGAAACCCCTTGCCTACACAGGCCCGAAGCCCGTTTACATTCCAGGAAATTAATTTCATGCTTTTCGCTCCTTCCAGATAAAGATAAATGGGTAGTTGTAAAGTTGTAAAATTGTAGGTTGTGAGAATATTCTGAAAATATGTTCCGTGAAAATCCTGTTGTACCGGGCATTCCATCAAGCCCAGTAAAACAGAAGACAGTCGGGAAATGTCCCTCCTGTCTTCTATGGTCTTGATTCCATGGTACAGAAGGATTTTCACGGAACATATTTTCAGAATATTCAGCAAGTTTATCTATACGATCTATTTTGCAATTTCTTAAGAGATAAATAGATCTTATAAGGAATCTTTATCTGTGTCAATATGTGTTTTCTTGGACTTCTATTGTGTTCATTACACTGGTTATTTTAGAGGTTGTTTCCGGGTCTGCGGGGATTGCTTGTGCCTGGAGCAGCGTTTCTTCTACTTCGGGGGAGCCGTCATAGTAGTGGAGCAGAAGGCCGACTACCCGAGTATAGCTGAGCGTCCCATCCTCGACTCCGTTTAAAACCATGGAAGTTTCCGAAAGTTTATCCGAAACTTTGTCTACTACTTCCGTACTGATCACCGCCCTGGCTTCCACTTTTTCCCAGGCATCTTTCTCTAAAAATATATTTTCCTTCCTCACTTGAGGAGAGATATTTACGTGGGATAGGTATACTTCTTTATCCTTTCCTATGGCTTTATAAAATTCATTATCAATATAGTTTAACACACTTAGATATCCGCTATACTGGAATGTCAGATCGGAAGAATGAATACAGGCAAGAAAGCCTATCATATTCGCTTCTTCTTCATACATAAAGCCTTTCAAATGCGCATATTCATGACAAATCGTCGCCGGGCGGTTTATTTCATGCATCAGTTTATTATAATTCACTTCCATCGAAAAAGGAAAAAAATATCCTTTCATTTTCTGCTGGCTGAAAAATCCTGAAAATGTAAACTGTTTCGGCCTGGGATAGTATCCTGCCAGCTGGCCGCACTCTCCGCCCAAATCCTGCATGCACGCTATAAGTTCCCCTTCCATATCCTCAGGATAAATAATATTTCCGTTTTCATCTCTCTCTACCAGCTCTGCCAGCTCATTCGTTTTTATTACTACATAATCTCTTAATTTGGTCAATTCCTCCAAGGTATATTCCCTGGATAACAGATCTATCACCGCGAAACCATCTTCCGCGGAGTCCCCTTCCGTTCCCCTGCAAAGTATTCCGTATTTTTCTTCCAGCGTGGAGCAATGATAGGGAATAAAGCAATTCAGCGTCATTACTATGGCAACCCCGGTAAATATCCAACCATAAACAACAAAATAACCTTTGCAAAATTTTCTTATCTCATTCCTGTTTTCATTCTCCCAATCGGCCCTGACTCCGCCAATCGGCTGCGTCGTACCCCGCTTCTCAAAAATCCATGCAGTGCCGTATACAACAGACAACAGTACGGCCGCCGCCGTTAAAACAGCGCCCGCTATAACCATTATTTCGCCTACGGAAAAAGAAAACATTCCCATGGCCCTGCTATATGTATTCACCCATAAAGGATAAATATGTATTACGTAAAAATCGCAAAAAGCCTTGCTCTTCCATGCCAGAATATTCAGCACCACTACCAAAATCCAAAGTCCCCCTGGCAGCAGATATCTCTTTCCCCCGCCTGGCCGCCTTCCTGGCTGAAAATCTTTCCGCCGCATTCATATACCTCCCATAAAATATCCGAAACCTTCTCATATATCATTAGAATAACATACAGATATTACATGGAATTGATATTTTGTAAATTTTTTGTGAATATTTTATAGTTAATTTCAATTATTTCATTTATCTTTGGTAAATATATACAATATTTTAAATTTGGAGATTTTCTGCTTTTCCTTTTTCGTCTTTTAAACAATCATTGAATTATATTTGCCATATTGTGTTTATCAAGTTTCAATTATCTAATTTCATATCGTCCTATAATAAGAATTTATCGAATATCAATAAATTCTTATTGACTTTCAATTTGAGCCGTGATAGGATAAACATCAACAAATGATTTTTAACTTCAAAAACTTATTGACCAAAGGAGGCTTTCCCATGAAAGATAAACTGACGCTGGCTACCAAACTGCTTTTAGATTTCATGTTTTATACAGGAATTCTTGTCACTCTTACTCTTCCCCTCAGCATTAAATTTTACGGAAGATATAACAGCTATTTTGCCAATAACTATGTCCCTCTTATTCTGCTTTTCTTCTTTTCCGGGACATTTGCTATTCTTATCATTTATGAACTCAGGAAAATATTCCGCACCGTCTTGAACGACGACTGTTTTATCCTGGACAATGTCACAAGCCTCCGGCGCATGGGTACTTATAGCCTGGTGATCGCCCTGATTACCGCCGGCCGGCTGTTCCTTTATATTACTCCGGCGGTTCTCATCGTTATTCTTGTTTTTGTCATAGCCGGACTTTTCAGCAAAGTTTTATCCCAGGTATTTGATAAAGCTGTTGCATACAAACTGGAAAACGACTTAACCATTTAGGAGGAAACCCATGGGAATTATTATTAACTTAGACGTGGTCATGGCGCAGCGCAAAAAAGGGCTGACCGAACTTGCAAAAGATGTGGATATCACCCTCGCCAACCTTTCCATTTTAAAAAATAACAAAGCAAAGGCCATACGGCTGTCCACGCTGAATGCGATCTGCAAATCACTGAACTGCCAGCCGGGCGATATTCTGCAATATATAGAAGACGAAAAGGAGGAAAAACAAGAATGAACGAATCTACAAAATTTATGGAAGAAGAAGAAAAGAAAATTCGCCACTTTGGGCTTTTCGGCCTGAGCAGCGTTATTTATGCCCTTTTTTATACTTTCTGCCTATATAAAAATGCTTCCGGTATCACATACCCTTTTTTCACAGGCGGAACCCTCTTCTATTTTTTCTCATTCTTGAAAAAGTCAGGGATTTCCGCCAAAAAAGACTCCATATTTTACGCGGTTAGCATTGAGCTGTTAGGCATTTCTACTTTTTGTACCGACAATAAGAATATTATTCTCATGAACAAATGTGGAATTTTTATCTTATTTTTTATACTGTTTATACACAACTTCTATCAGGATAAACTATGGGATATTTTTAAATACTTTCAGGCCATACTACAGACTATCCTCGGCTCCTTACATTCATTTACAAGACCGGTTACCGATTTTAAGTTATACCGGAAAGCCGAAAAAACGAAAGATAAAAATAAAATGTCCGGCCCTGCCTATATTATGATCGGCCTCCTCATTTCCCTGCCGCTGCTGACCGTCGTATTATCTCTGCTTTCTTCCGCAGATATTGTTTTTCGTTCCTTTATCAAAGATTTTACTTTTATCGACTGGCTTTCGGAAAACTTTATCGGACTGACCTTTTCCATCCTTTTTTCCTTTTTTGCTTCCTACTGTATTTCCGCTTATCTGGAAAAGCGTTCTATAAAGGAGGAAGTCGCCGATAAACGTACCGGGGAACCTCTGATCGCCATCACTTTTACCGCTATCTTGTCCTTTATTTACCTTTTATTCAGCGGTATCCAGATCATTTATCTCTTTGCGGGCAATATGCAGCTTCCCAAACCATATACCTATGCAGAATATGCGCGGGAAGGTTTTTTTCAGCTTCTTTTTGTCTGTCTGATCAATCTTGTTCTTGTATTCGTCTGCCTGGACAGATTCAAAGAGAACAAAGCGTTAAAAGCCATTTTAACAATAATATCCTTATGCACTTATGTTATGATTGCCTCCAGCGCCATGCGCATGCTTTTATATATTCAATATTACGACCTGACCTTTCTGCGCTTTTTTGTACTTTGGGCCCTGATCGCAATATTTTTCCTAATAACCGGCATTCTCATTCATATATACAAAGAAATGTTTCCATTATTTAAATACTGTATCACCGTTGTCACCGTTTTATATATTGCTTTTTCCTTCAGCCGCCCCGATTATTTTATCGCCAAATACAATATCGCACAAATGTTGGAAAAAGAAAGAACCGAATCCGAAAGACCGGACTATGATACGCTATATCTGCTCGGCCTTTCCGCGGATGCCGCTCCGGCCATCCTCAATCCGCAAACGCTGTCCGCCCTTTTTAACGGCCCGGAAAATTCTGTCCGTTGGACACTGGATCTGAAAGCATGGAAGAATGACAGCCGAAGAGACTACTATCCCGATACCTACAAACCGATTACATGGATGGAAGAATATCTCCATTATACGTACTATGACAGTATACTGCCATGGAGAACTTTTAATCTTTCCCGTTATACGATGAAAAAATGCATGAATCCCTTTACTATGTCACTGTTTATGAAGAATAAATGCCCTCTTTTTTATACTTTATATTAAATTGGAACACTCCTTTTCCTGCTCTTCCTTCATTTCTTTCAAAACACTGACACACAAAGGAACTGCCAACGCAAAGGAAAGGACGTCGGATACCGTCTGGCATACTTCCACGCCAAACAATCCAAATATTCTTGGCAAAAGCAAAATTAAAGGAATAAAAAACAATCCCTGTCTTGCCGCCGCCAGGATAGAAGCCTTCAGCGCTTTTCCGATAGATTGAAGCATCATATTGGACATAATAATCCAACCTGTAAGGGGAAATGCCAGGCATTGCATACGCAGCGCCAGCGCTCCGATTTCAATGACCTCCGCATCCCCTTTCCGAAACAAGCCGATGATTCCCGGCGCGAACAAAGCGCCCACAATAGAAATGCCAACCAAAAACAAAGTGGCATATTTCACGCAAAAAGCAAATCCCTCCCTCACGCGGTCATACAGCTTCGCTCCATAATTAAAACCGCACACAGGCTGGAATCCCTGTCCAAATCCGATCAATGCGGAACTGGCAAACATCGTCACCCTGGATACAATGGACATTGCCGCGATCGCTTCGTCCCCATGAAGTCCGGCTCCATGATTTAACAAAATCCCGGATATGCTGGCAAGCCCCTGTCTGCACAAAGAAGGTACGCCTCCTCTGCAAATCTCTTTTACATAATGGCCATTCGGTTTGAAGTTACAAAATTGTATCCTTATATTGCCGCCCTTCCTGCTTTGGAACAATAAAAGCAGAAAACTGCAGAACTGGCTGATTACGGTAGCCGCTGCCGCTCCTGCCACTCCCATGCCGCAAACAAAAATCAGCAGCGGATCCAGCACAATATTAATTACCGCTCCCGTCACAATACCTACCATGGCATATGCCGCGCTCCCCTGAAAGCGAAGCTGGTTATTCAGCACCAGCGAAGAGGTCATAAAGGGCGCTCCTATCAGAATGATTCTTAAATAATCTTCCGTATATGGCAATATAGTAGGCGTTGAGCCAAGAGCCACCGCCAACGGTTTTAAGAAAACCAGTCCTCCCGCCATTACGAACAGCCCGCAAAGAAAAGCAAGAAAAAAACCATTCGCCGCCATTGCCGCCGCTTCTTCAAAATCTTTCGCACCCAGACGCCTTGAAATATAATTTCCGGAACCGTGTCCGAAAAAAAATCCCAGCGCCTGAATCAGCGCCATCACCGAAAAAACGATGCCCACTGCCGCCGTAGACTGCCTGTCGATCCTCCCCACAAAAAAAGTATCGACCATATTATAAAACGAAGTTACCAGCATACTGATGATGGTAGGTACTGCCAATTCCCCGATCAGCCGTGGCACCGGGGTCTCCGTCATATATATGTATTTTTCCTCCTGCTGCATCTCATCCACTTCCTTTTTATTCTCCAATCGCCTTCTGTTTCCATTTCCCCCATCGATAACAAATAAACGTAATCACCGCCCCCAGCGTCCATGAAACCAGCAAAGAAACAAATACGCTTTCACATCGTCCACCCGGATATTGTTCGCTTCTTGTCAGGTAAGCGAGCCCATACGCCACCGGCACGCGGATAGCCACCGTAGTAATCAGGGAGATCCACATAGGAGTCATCGTATCACCGGCTCCGCGCATAATACCGGACAAGGACTGGGTGACTGCCATCGCGATATATCCTACGGCAAGAATCTGCATCATACGCATACTCATATCTACCAGCTCTCTCGTTTTCGTAAAAATACCCATCAGCTGGCCGCCAAAAAAAAGAATCATTACAGTGATCGCCGCAGATACGCCCATAGCGATCCATGTCCCCTGTTTCGCGCCCTTTTCCACCCTCTCAAATTCCCTGGCGCCTACATTCTGCCCGGCATAAGTAGTCATTGCCGTCCCAAACGAAAAATTAGGCATCATAGCAAAACCGTCCACTCTCATGACAATGACATTAGCAGCGATAAACATTTCTCCAAAACTATTCGTCAAAGACTGAACAACAATCATTGCCATGGAAAAAATAGCCTGTGTCAATCCTGAAGGCAGACCGAGACGTATCGTCATCATGGCATACTTTTTATGCAATTTCAAATACTTCTTTTTAAAATCAAAAACATCTGACATCCTGAGCAGTTTCCAGAAACAAAGAACTGCGGACAAAGCCTGGGCGATCGCCGTTGCCAGCGCTACGCCCGCCACTCCCATATCAAAACTGGCTACAAACAACAAATCCAATACAATATTCACAATCGTAGCCACCAATAAATATAAGAGCGCCGACACCGAATCGCCAAGCCCCCTGAGAACGCCTCCCAGAATATTATAATATGCCATTCCGACAATACCGATAAAAATAATATTCAAATAAGACTCACACCATCCAAGGATCGTATCCGGCGTATCCAGCAGCTTCAGCAAAGGGCCTGAAACCAGCGGCCCCACGATCATAATAATCACCGAAGAAATTGCCGTCAGCGTCACACAGCTTCCGATCGTCCCCGACAAATCCTCCCTCTGTTTCGCTCCGAAATACTGGGAAACCATAATCCCCGCTCCTACCGAAATACCTACAAACAAAACAAGCAGCAGATTCAGGATAGGCGAAGCGCTTCCCACAGCCGCCAGAGCGTTATCCCCCACATACTGCCCCACAATTACACTGTCTGCCGTATTATACAACTGCTGGGCAATATTCCCGATCAGCATTGGAATTGCAAACGCTATAATCTGTTTCCCGGGAATCCCCACCGTCATATCGATCGGGGCGAATAATTTTTTAAATCCTGATAATTTTTTGTCCTGCATAGCAACCTCATGAATTCATAAATTTTTAAGAAAATTTTTCACACTTTTCCACTATTCCTGTCATAATATATTTATGGTGGATATTTCCTATTATATGCTCCACGCACGACATAGTAGGAAACTATAGCGATAAAACATATTCTACAAGATTATAAAAATAATATCAACCATATTAATATGTAAAACACGGAAATCAATTTTGGAGGTCGGGGCAGGGAGAGGGCAGAGGAGGCGGGACGGGACAGGGAGTGCATGGGTTTCCGTGCCAGCTTCGGGAAATGGATTTTCTAAATATTCCGGCAAAATAGCTGCAGAAGGACGCAACCGCCCGCGATTCGCCATCCAGGCTCATTGCGGGCTTTTGGTGACATCCATGTCACCAAATTGCTGTTTGCTGAACGGAATATTAAGAAAATCTCATTTCCCTCCGCAAAGCAGCGGAAACCCATGCACTCCCTGTCCCGTCCCGCCTCCTCTGCCCTCTCCCTGCCCCGACCTCCAAAATTGATTTCCATGTATGTAAAATATACAAATAAAATTATAAGTTTAAGAGCGTGTCCGTTTGGGAAAGAGCAAGGGCAGGCCAAGGAAAGGCCGGGGGAAGGAGTGCCGGGGGATATTTTCTCGCTGCTTCACGAAGGAAAATGAGATTTTCTTAATATTCCGTTCAAAAAGCAGCAATTTGGTGACATGGATGTCACCAAAAGCCCGCAATGAGCCTGGATGGCGAATCGCGGGCGGTTGCGTCTCCCTGCAGCCACTTTGCCGGAATATTTAGAAAATCCATTTTCCGAAGTCAGCACGAGAAAATATCCCCCGGCACTCCTTCCCCCGGCCTTTCCTTGGTCTGCCCTTGTTCTTTCCCAAACGGACACGCCCCCCATCTTAACAACTACGTAAATTAGGAGAACAAAACATATGAAAACAATAAAACCTATAAAAATATCGCTTCTTTTTTTATCTGCCTTTGCCTTGTTTATACTCTTTTTCTGCGGCTGTGCTTCCAAATCTTCGCCGGCTCCTGTTGATGAATCCAATATTGATGAATGCCAGGTCGTTATTCCGGGTATATCCAGGGAATACAGGCTTTTATTTCTTACAGACAGTCATATGGTTCTTCCTGAAACCGAAGGGCCTCAGGAAATCATTGATTATTCCGACCAGCGTCTTTCCCAGTTTACAGGGGAAACCGGTATTGTTTCTTCCGATCAGTTTTTATCCTGGATATCTTCTTCTGGCGAATGGGAACTGGATGCCCTGCTTCTTGGCGGGGATATTATCGATTCCCCTTCTCCTGCTAATATCAGTTATTTAAAAGATTCCCTGGAACAGCTGGAGATCCCCTATATTTATACTTTGGGCAACCATGACTGGACTTATCCCTGGGAATACATGACGGAAAAGGGGAGAGAAGAATATCTTGCCCTGCTGTCGCCCTATATGGTTTCCGCAGAAAACGAATTTTCCGGGAATACCGCTTTTCATACATTGGAACTTGATGATTTTATTATCGCGGCGATTAATAACAGCGATAACCAGATTCCTCCGGAAGCTTTGGAAGAATATAAGAAAATCGCGGAAAAAGGCAAACCGATTCTCCTTTTGCTCCATGTACCTTTTTATACGCAGCCCCTTCTCGATAAAACTTCCTCCGTCTGGCAAAACAGTGTAGTGCTGGGAGGCGGTGTTCATGGGGGAATTTATCCTAACGATGTTTCGGCAGAATTTATCGGATTAATTACCTCCAAGGACAGCCCTGTGGCAGCAGTGCTTGCCGGACATGTCCATCTTTCCGATATATCCTATATCCAGGGAGAAAAAGAAATTCTGCAAATAACCGGCGATGCCGGATTTAAAGGAAAAGGCACAATAATTCATATTACTCCATAAAACATTTACGTACCAATTTCGACATTTAATCATAAGATATAACAAATGAATGATAAAGGATTTTGTTATGTACTTGTTTTTTGGTATTTTTTTCCTTGTACTTCTTTTCTTCTTCTGCCTGAACTATTGGAGACGGAAAAAAATCATTAAAAAAATCTGTTGTATGTCTACGAAGGAAAAATGCTGTCTGCTGGACGAACTTTTAGAACCTTTTGGTTTCTGCTATGTTCCTTCACAGGATATTTTTACTTCCCGAATCGATGCCATGCAGCGGGAGTTCGGTTATTGCGCTTTATACGACAAGGCCGCGCTTTCTTTTCATATGGTTTTTGATTGCCTTCCCGTTTATTTTAATTACAATGGCAGAACCTGGCTGATAGAACTCTGGAAAGGCCAGTATGGCATCAATACCGGCGGAGAAATAGGAATCTATTACGCGGATAGAATTATACCGGAATCCAAATGGGAAAATACGATTTTCCAATGCGTGGAGGATGAAGACATGGTCGGACTTTCCTTTAACCTTTTCAGAAAAGGCATGGGAATCGCTGACGTAGGGGGACGGCACTGGTGGCTGACCGCTTTCTCCGTAGGAAGGTTTTCCAATCCCCAAGACCTGTATATGCGGGCCAGTGTTACCTTCCCTCATCATGAAATGGCAGAAGCTTTTGCAGAAGGGCTTGTGCGCTCCGGTTATTGTCCTGACGACATCGGTATCTGCCACCATACCGTCACCTTCTCTTTTGCCAGATCATTTGTAAGAAACGGCTGTCTGCGTCGTTTGCATATCCGCCTGGCACAGTGCGCCAACCGCTTCTGGTGTAAGGTATATCTATCTGTTACCAGACCGTTTTGCCTTTCTTTAGATAAAATCTTATATCTGTACTACTATCTTCCTTTTATATTCCGAAAAACACTCCGTATTAAGAAATATAAAAAAATAAAACGAAAAAGAAGGTAAAGAGATGAGTTATTATTCACGTCTTTCCAAATCTTTTGAGGGAGCTTTAAGGCTCCCTCTAACAGAACGTTCCAAATATGTTTTTATTAGCGACTGCCATCGCGGTGTAGGGAATTCAAACGATAATTTTTTAAAAAACCAGAATTTATACTATGCCGCATTGCAGCATTATTATAGATTGGGATATACCTATATCGAATTGGGCGATGGGGATGAACTGTGGGAAAATCGCAGTATGAAACAGATCATGGAAGCCCACGGCAACGTATTTCTTCTCCTTTCCCGTTTTCATGAACAGCATCGCCTTTATATGCTCTACGGCAATCACGATATGGTAAAAAAGAACAGCCGGTATACGGAAAAACATTGCAGAAGCTGCGGCTGCGTCCTGGATCATACTTTTTATCAGGAACAGGAGATTTCTATCCCTAATATACCCTTTTATTCCGGCATCATACTGGAAACCAATTTCTCCATGGATGTTTACCTCACCCACGGACATCAGACGGATCTGTTTAATTCTTCCCTATGGAGGTTATCCCGCTTTCTTGTCCGTTACTTATGGAAACCTCTGGAGCATTTCGGCGTTCTCGATCCTACCAGCGCAGCTAAAAATTATACAAGAAAACACAAGGCGGAACAACGTCTCCATCATTGGGCCGAACAGGAGAATCATATCCTGATCACCGGCCATACACACCGCCCTGCTCTTTCACAGGAAGACCGCTTTTATTATAACAGCGGCAGTTGTGTTCATCCCCGCTGTATTACCTGTCTTGAAATCGAACACAGATGCATACGCCTGGTGAAATGGACGCTTGCCACAAAACCGGATATGACTTTATATGTATCGAGGGAAGTCATTGCCGGCCCGCTGCCGCTGAACCGGCAATATTGATATTCTTTTCCCTTGTTTTGTCCTTATGGACGAGTTACAAGGGAAAGTTTTTCTTATTCCGTTTTAATTCATTCCCACAACCTTATCCAAAAATTATACAAATTCTCACTCTGCCTCCTTATAACGCGTGCATAGACATTCATGGTGGTACTTATGTCAGAATGTCCTAAAAATTCTTACACGTCTTTTGTCTTCGCTCCATTTAATAACAAGTTTATTGTATAGGTGTGCCTAAGTTTATGGAGGCGGGAAATGAGGCCCTCCTCATGGAAGTGAAAAACAGAACATAATATAATCCCCTCAAGGGCCTATGGTTTGCGCCATAGCCCTTTTCATATAGGGGAGATGTCATCATAGTACAAAAAGCAGAAAACCAAAAACTCATTATCAAAAAATGGGGAAAGTTGGTTGCGTAATCACCAAAGATTTATCCAGGCTGAAGAGAAACTACATTGAAGTAGGCAGTTATATCGAAATCTTTTGCCCAAAGCATAATGTAAGATATATTGCAGTCATGAATGTGGTGGATCATCTGATAAAATAGAAAATAGATATTATAACGATTAAAAATATATTAAATACTATATATCCGTGACATTTCCAAAATGGTATTGGCAGGGCATATAACCCATTCCAGACAGGGGAAATTCTGTGAATTGCAAAGCAGCTGATGAATGACAAAGTACCGATTACAATGGTAAAAACCAATACGGAATGTAATGTAAACTACTATTCCTGGAGCAACGCAAGAATCAGCCATATCCTGCGAAACCTTTCCTACAAGAGCGCACATCTGGTCTGTCGGGCACATCAGAAGGGCATCCGTCCCAATACTTACGACGTCATTCCCCGTGAGGACTGAGAAATGATTGAAAACTGTCATGAAGCAATCGTCACACCGGTTGAATGGGAACAGGTGCATCAGCCGCAAGATCAAAGTAAGGATTTGTATAACGTTGTGCTGAAAAATATACAGAATTTAGTGGTAATGACACTGAAAGATGCAAACATGTTCTACCAGCGTCTATCCAGTCGCTAGAGGTACGGAATCAGGAGATAGACAATATGTTTATGAGTCTTTATACCAACAAGACAAAGAGCATCCTAACGGAACAGCGTTTTCTGAAGCTGATTTCCATACTGGAGCAGAAACAGGAAGCCCATCGGAAACGGTTTCAGAATTTGATACTGCTGGGAAAAAATCAGGAAAGTGGACGGGCAAAATGCCAAGAAATTAAGATCGTATATCACTTTGTTGGTAAGATATCCATATAGTTTTGTGTTTGAATAGTACAATTAACTCACATGGAATCCTTTGGATGAATGTGAGTTAATTGATAAATACATGCAATAACGCATGAAATATGAGTTATCCTAAAATAATAAGCATAATTGTACAAAAAACAAAAATAACTATTGCAATATTAGAAGAATTAGTGTATAATACCAAAATGGAGGCAGAAAAATGGGAATAACAGTTTTTAAAAGTGTCATGGCTGAAAATTTTGCGTCATTTGCTGAAAGAATGAGGTTTACTTGTATAGCAGATGAAAGTAAAAAAGAACATCGACTGAATACCTTTAAAGCCGGAGACGAAACAATCAATAAAGTTTCTTATATTTATGGGGCAAACGGCTCTGGTAAAACTTATTTTTGTAAGATATTACGGGAAATTCAAAAAATAATAACATTATCTCCGTTATCTATGATGAAAAACTCTCAGATAAAAACAATGCTTCAGAATGAAGGTTTAACCCAACAAATACCAGGCTTTGCTTTTGACATAAAATATAGAGATATGCCCACAACATTAGGCATTGATTTGATCGTTGACAATATAACTTATCATTATGAGTTTTCTATGTTGAATCAGAAGGTTGTTTACGAATTATTAACAAAAAAATATAGACGTACTGAAAAAGTTTTAGAAAGGACATCACCTAATTTTCAAGATATATTGTTAAAGTCAGAGCTAAAATCTTTTGAAGATACAAAAAAAGTTGTAAAAGAAGATGCTTTATGCTTAGCAATGGCTGCAATGCTAAATAATGAATTTGCAAATATGATAGTGGATGCTATAAAAAGTATTAATATTTTTAATATGACTTCTCCGAGGCTGAATCCAGGTGAATCGGAATCGTTTTCGGACGAACGGATTCAAAAATATGTAAAGATTTTACAAAAAGCAGATCCAACTATACGAAATATACAAGTTGAATACGAAGAAGAGGAAATTACCAGACAAAAGGTAGATTCAGATGATTTTGAGAATAGGGAGATAATACAAACAAAAACGACTGTTGGCGTTAAGTCGAAACATGCCTTATACAACGAAGGAATAGAAATTGAAACAGGAACTGAACAGATAGAATTTTTTAGAGACGAATCATTAGGAACAATAAAACTGTTTACAACATTGCCACACTTATTTGATGTATTGGAAGAGGGAGGGATATTATTTTTAGATGAAATCGAGAATGGATTACATCCTACTTTAGTTAAGGAAATGATTTCCCTTTTTACCAATGATGAAAGTAACCCTTTTCATGCTCAGTTGATTTGTACAACTCATCAACCATTATTGATTAATGAAAATGTCAAAAGAGACCAAGTTTGGATTTTAAGTAAGGATAAGTTTGGAAAAAGCATTTTACAAAGATTGAGTGACGAAAGTTTTTCCAGAACAAAGTTTAATTTAACTAACAAAATATTGGAGGGAGCTTTGGGGTGTAATCCAGAAAGTTTTTTTAAAATAACATAGGATAGAAAAAGACACTGAGTTGCCACACTCAGTGCCATGAAAAGAAAAATCACTGACTCTATTTCTTTTCTCCTACCGAGACGATTCTAGCATAGAGTCACAAAAAAAACAAGATTGATTTTTGATTTTCATCAAATTTCACAAATATATTCTATATATTAATATGTGTAATGCCAATACACAATGAAATTTGTTTTTCTTTCCTGTGAAAATATAGATAAAAATATTTTTACAAGGAGGTACATTTATGATGTACGCAAAAAAAATCAAGATGCAATATGGATGTAGCAATTCCAATGACGTACAGGAAATTGCGGAGATTTATGTGGATGGATGTAATAATCCCGGCTTTTTCAAAAAAGCTGATCTTCATGACTATTTAAAGAAGAATCCTGGAAGTATTAAAGTTTATATTTCTCCATATCCGGATTTGATTCCCGCAGTAAGTTCTAAAGGCGAAAAGTATGTTCGTTCCGAACCAAATGATACATCAAGAGACAATTTACTTAGATTGCCAAGAGTTTAAGGGGAGGTGGAAGCATGGCAGTTCATCATGGTGGTAAAGTTGGTAATGCAGGTAAGACATTAGCATCTAAAACGTCAAGTAAAAGTGCAAAAAGCAAAGCAGGTAAAGCATTAGCTAATCATAAAGCAGCAAAACACTAAACTATAAGTGACTGTAAAGCGTTAAAAAGCGTTGCTTGGAAAGAGGGCATCGCTTTTTAATGCTATTATAAAGTGGATTCACAACAATAAGTATATTTATGTTATCTAAAAATTTTGTAAACTATTAATATATCTCAATTCAATAAATATTTCTCATAAAAATCCTTTGCTGTCACGATTTGAACATTTCCAAACTGTCCTATTACGAGGAGATCCTTATCTCCACTAACAATATATAAGGCATGAGAATCTTTTGCGCATTCCAGAAATTTGTTATCATCGGGGTCACGACATATTTCAACATGAGTAACAGATTCGATAATTTCCATAGCTTTAATTAGAGGGCTTAAAATTGCTCTATTGATATGCCCTTGTTTTCTGCTAATCATTTCCTGCACAATTTCCTCGTATTCGTTAATAATTTCCGTTGTAGCGCAAGCTGTTATCTTCTGACCAACAACTGCACTAAGAATTTCTCTCGGAAACCCGCCAAAAAACACACCAGAAATCAAGACATTTGTATCTATTACAATTCTCATACTCGTTTCTTCTTTCTAACCGATTTGACTATATCATTAACATCGTTTTCATTATACCCAACAGATTTTGCCCATTTTTGCGCTTCGTCCAATGAGGCCTCAAATTCTTCGGCAGAAGGAAGTTTTAAAGTTTTGAGCATGATAACATCTCCGGAAGTATATGCCACCAATTTATCACCAGTATCAATCGACAGGAGTTTTCGGATGCTGACAGGCAAAGAAATCTGTCCTTTGGAAGAAACTGTCAATATTTGTGTATTCATTTACTTATGCCCCTTTCAAGTAAGAATTTCTTACTTATATTATGTCATAGTATAAAAATGTATGCAAGAAAAATTGAATTCACCACTTGACAATATGGTAAAGATTTAATGGGGCTGTCGCTTTAACGAATGGAAATTCGTGAAGCGGCAGCTTCATTTTTGCTGTTTTTATATGTGATTTCAAGGA
>ERZ808054.428-NODE-428-length-41368-cov-6.252404_pt1 | contig 41368 bp, 34 predicted proteins | sample MGYA00380201_ERZ808054 | MGnify/ENA primary metagenome ERZ808054 (study PRJEB31490, sample SAMN06133419) | mouse gut metagenome | isolation source: Z5_2 | host: mice | place: China: Chengdu | collected 2015-05 ...
ATGGGCGCATCAACTGCGTGATCGTGAAGGACCTGTCCCGGCTTGGGAGGAACTATGTGGAGGCCGGCAATTATGTGGAGCGGGTGTTCCCGCTCTTTGAAGTGCGGTTTATTTCCGTGACGGACGGTTACGATTCCGTCAGGGAAGGCGCGGACCTCTCCGTGTGCATGGCCAATATTTTCAACGAATTCTATTCGAGGGACCTGGCGAAAAAGATCAGGGCTTCTTACCGCTCTTATTGGAAAAAGAGCAGCAATGTCAGCGGAAACCTTGCCTATGGGCTTATGAGCGACCCGCTGGACAAGCACCATATCATAGCCGACCCGGATGCTGCCCCTGTGGTAGTGCGTATCTTTGAATTGTTTGTAAATGAGGAGATGGGGTATGCACAGATAGCGAAAACCCTGAATGACGATGGCGTGATCGGACCGAAAGCTTACAAACATTTTAAAAGGACAAAGGACCTGCCCCAGAATTATGATGCCGTCTGGAAAGGACATACCATTGCACGGATGCTCTGCAACCCTTACTATGCAGGGGACAGCAGGCATAACGAGCATGGCAGGGACGGTTTCGCGGAAAAAAAGCAGTGGAGGGAGCCGGAAGAAAACTGGATCATCGTGGAGGACACCCATGAACCAATCGTGCCGAGGGTACTGTACCTCAAAGCACAGGAAAGGTTAAAGGGGATACATGAAAACTCCCCGAAGTATGGAAAGAAAAACCAGGGGGAGCTTGCCTGCCGGAATTTCTATAAAAAGAAGATTGTGTGCGGGGATTGTGGGGCGACCATGTACCTGATAAAGAACCCGAACGGGACAACGGATTTTGTATGCGGGAGGCACCAGACAAAAAAAGGGTGCAGCAGGAAAAGCGTTTCTGAGGGTGCTGTCAATGATGAAGTCCTGCGTGTGATCCGTGCCCATATGAATGTATATGTGGACAGCATGGAAATGTTAAGGCGGATGAACCGGAAGGCAGAAAGCATGAAAAAATATGACGTGCTGGCAAAAGAGATCCGGAGCCTGCACCACGAAATGGAAAAGGTGGCGGCACACAGGCAGCAGCTATATGAAGATTATGCAGAGCGGCTGGTTGATGCGGAACAGTATGCTTCTTTTGCAGACAAAGACGCAGCCGAAGAAGCGGAACTGAGGAAAAGGATAAATGAGGTTACAGAATACCAGAGAAAATATGACCGGAATTACTGTGCCAGTGTGGACTGGGAAGCAGCTATTGAAAAATATCGGAATATCCGGCACCTGACAAAAAAGATGGTGGACGCGTTTGTGGAAATGATTGAAATATTTTCGGCAGGGAAAGTGACTGTCCATCTGGTTTATGACGATATGCTGGATGAACTGGTGGCATATACAAAGGAAAGGGAGGCGGCGGATCATGGGCAATAGAAAGACTGCAATCTATATCCGCCTTTCTGATGAAGATAACAATATAGACGGGATTATAAAAGCAGAGAGCAACAGCGTGGCGGCGCAGAGAATTTTGATCAGAGACTATATGCAGAAGAATAATTTTTCCACTCCGGCAGACATATTGGAGTATGTGGATGACGGCTTTTCCGGCACGAATTTCCAAAGACCGGCTTTCCGGCGGATGATGGATGATGCAAAGCATGGGGAAATAGGCTGCATTATCGTCAAGGATTTTTCAAGGTTTGGAAGAGACTATTTGGAGACAGGGAACTACCTTGAACGGATTTTCCCGCTACTTGGGATACGGTTCATTTCCGTAAATGACCAGTTTGACAGCGCTGATTGTATGGGAATGACAGGGGGAATGAGCGTTGCATTGAAAAACATCATCAATTCCATGTACAGCCGGGATTTATCAAAAAAGGTAAGGAGCGCAATGGGGACAAGGGTCGCCCGTGGTGAATACATGGGTGCGTTTGCGCCTTACGGTTATTTAAAGGACCCTGAGAATGTCCACCGTCTCATCCCCGATAAAGAAGCGGCGGAGGTTGTGCGGCAGGTATTTACAATGGAGGCAGAGGGGAAGAAGAAGCCGGAGATCGCACGGTTCCTTAACGAGCGGGGTATGCCGACCTGCATGGAACATTTTCAGGCGCTGGGGCTGAAAAGAAAAAGTTATAAAGAAAAAGAAAAAAAGCTGTGGACCGTTACAACCATTGGCGACATGCTGAAAAAAGAGGTTTATCTTGGAAAGACTGTCTGGAATAAAACAAGGCAGGCGGCAGTCGGCAGTCGGCTCGAAGCGGCAGGTTAAATGTGACAGGTCTGAATGGACCATTATTGAGGGGACACATGAACCCCTTGTGACGCAGGAACTGTTTGATACAGCAAATGCAAAGGCGTTTACGCATGAGAAGAAAATTGTCCCAGCAGGGCGGAAGCCACAGCCAATCCTTTTCTGCCCGCACTGTGGGAGGCGGCTTACGCTGACCAGCTGGGGGAATGCCTACCGGTGCGGGGAGGCAGCCACTTCCGGCATTGCGGAATGCAGGACGGTCCATGTGGACAGGGAGCGGCTGGAAAATGCTGTATTGTCCTGTACTCGCACGATGGCGGGCATGGTGGCGACAGAGGTGTCCAGAAAGAAAAAGGAATGGGAAAAGACAGCGGCTGTTGAAGCAGAAATAAGGAAGCTGGAAGCGGAGGGAAAAAGACTTTCTTCAAGAAAACTCAGGCTGTATGAAGATTACCGTTCCGGAAAGCTCTCAAAGGAACAGTACCGCAGGGAATATGAAAGTACAGCCAGCCGGATTTTGGAAATAGAAAAAAGGATACTGGAGCTTAAGGACGTGGTAATACAGATCAGGGAACAGATGCTGCATATGAAAGAGAGGGAAGCAGAACTGGAAGGTCTGGTATCACTTGAAACTTTCGATAAGGGCAGACTGGCTGCTGTGATTGACAGGGTGCTGGTTTACAGCGAAGAACGGATAGAAATAGTCTGGAAGATGGATGACTGGTTCTTTCCCGAAGCAGTGAAGGAGAAAGAAGTGGTGACGCTACAATAAAGTAATGTAGGAAATAATGTGGGAAAGGCATCATGGAGCTGGTTCTGTGGTGTCTTTTCTATTGGAAAATAATATATTATTTTTTTAGATTTTGCTTGACAAAAGCAGAGTTTTGTGGACTGACAATACCTGATATTGAGTTTGGAGAAATGCGCATTAAGGTAGACCATCAGCTACAGCGCACATCGCAAATGGAATATGTGATTCAGGAACCGAAAACGGAAAGCGGCATCCGTTATGTGCCTATGACAGAAGAAGTAGCAACATGTTTTCGGAGAATCATTGCTAATCGAGAAACACCGAAAGTTGAGCCTATGGTAGACGGCTATATTCGTTTTCTGTGCCTGGATAAGAATGATATGCCAATGGTTGCCCTTCACTGGGAAGAATATCTGGAGCATATCATTGAGAAATACAACAAGATTTACCGCATCCAGATGCCAAAAGTAACCCCTCATGTATGCAGACATACCTTTTGCTCAAATATGGCGAAGTCGGGAATGAATCCGAAGACCTTACAGTATATCATGGGTCATTCGGATATCAGCGTAACCCTGAATACCTACACCCATGTGAATTTTGATGATGCGAAGGAGGAACTGCAGCGAGTGGCGACCTCTTAAAAAAGCCCGTTGGTAAAGCCGCTTAGTTTACCAACGTATTTACCAATTTTGCAGGGACAAATATGAGAAAGTATGAAACGATTTGAGAAAATACTCTGGAAACACAGAACGTAGGAACAGTCGAAAAAACCTGTAAAATCAAGCATTTGAGAAGAAATACAGAACATTTAAGGAGTTATGGAAAAATGATAAAAATCCTATTTGTCTGCCACGGCAACATCTGCCGCTCCCCCATGGCAGAATTCATACTAAAGGACATGGTAAAAAAGCAAGGTATTTCCAATCAGTTTGAAATTGCCTCTGCGGCTACCAGTACGGAGGAAATTTGGAACGGCATCGGCAATCCGGTTTATCCGCCGGCGCGGGAAGAACTTGCGAAACACGGCATCCGCTGCGACGGCAAACGGGCGGTCCAGCTTAAAAAATCGGATTATAATTATTACGATTACTTAATTGGCATGGATGCCATGAATATCAGGAATATAGAACGGATGACGGGGCATAAATGCGGGGAAGCCGGCGGAAAAATCGCTCTGCTTTTAGAGTATGCGGGGAGAAAGGACAGCATTTCGGATCCATGGTATACCTCAAGGTTTGATGTTACCTACCGGGACGTGGTGGAGGGATGTCAGGCGTTTTTGGAATATCTGCGGGGAAAAGGTGGGATGGATGTCTGATTGGTCTGCTTGGAAGGAAGAAAGTCTGCGGAAAAATGAATAAAAACGGAAAAACAGAAAAATTGGGCAGAAGTAAAAGAAACTATGTTGCATACGGAACCGCATTTTTCCTGCTGGCTGCCGCAGTCTATTTGGAGTGTTGTGTGACAATGGCATATATATGGGCCGGTTTTAACGGTTTTGGCGGAATATGGATGGAATATAACGAAAAAGGGGAAGCCGCCGGAGCAATGTTGGGCATACTGCCATGTCTGTTGCTTGTTGGGGGAATGGCCTGGCGCGTGATAAGGCATGTGAAACGGAAAGAGCCGGTAAGGCGTTATTTATACGACGTTCTTTTCCTTATGGCAGGAATAGCCGCAGGCATTGTGTCCTTTTATGTCGTTCCGGAACCCCGCCAGACAATGATATATGCCGTCATGGAGGTGATACGGAGTTCGGGCTGGCTGGAATATCCGGCCGGGTGATGAGTCTTGGAGCGTGTCGGGAAAATCATTCCGGTAATTTGCTCTGCCATGTGCCGTTTTGCCGCTTTGTGCGACATTGGCATCAGCTTTAATTTTTAATTGACCTTAATTCACTTCAGTCAACGCAGCCTGCTGCGCCTCCTTTGTTTCGGAAAGTATTTTTTAATATATTTCGGAGGGCGGTTTTAGGTATGTGGAAGACCGGATATCATGTGCATCCCTGGGTATGCCGCTGCTTATGGGAAAGACGGAACAAAAATAAATCGAAATCCCCGAAAATACAATTCCATAATGATTGCAAAAAGAAAAGCCCTATGATATAATATGTCCAGTGGGCAATGATAAAAAATTAACAATCGTTGCATATAACCGTAAAGACATTATATGATGGAGGAAAAAACAATGGCAAAAAAAGTAGTTTTGGCAGGCGCTTGCCGTACGGCGATCGGAACAATGGGCGGTTCCTTGAGCACGACACCGGCGGCAGAACTTGGTGCTATCGTAATTAAAGAAGCTTTAAACAGGGCGGGGGTTGCCCCGGAGCAGGTGGATCAGGTATACATGGGATGTGTTATCCAGGCGGGGCTTGGACAGAACGTAGCTCGTCAGGCATCCATCAAAGCAGGGCTTCCGATCGAAGTTCCGGCAGTTACCATGAACGTTGTATGCGGTTCCGGCCTTAACTGTGTCAATCAGGCAGCACAGATGATCCTGGCAGGAGATGCGGACATCGTAGTAGCAGGCGGTATGGAAAATATGTCTATGGCTCCGTATGCAGTGCCCAATGCACGCTTCGGTTATAGAATGAACAACGGCACTCTGGTAGATACCATGGTAAACGATGCTCTTTGGGATGCATTTAACCAGTATCACATGATTAAGACAGCAGACAACATTTGTGAAGAATGGGGTCTGACAAGGGAAGAACTGGACGAGTTCGCATTGAAGAGTCAGCAGAAGGCGGAAGCTGCTCAGAAATCCGGCGCATTCGATAAGGAAATCGTACCTGTTATGGTAAAGAAGAAAAAAGAAATGGTTGAGTTCAAGGTAGACGAAGGCCCGCGTGCAGGTTCTACGATCGAAGGCCTTGCGAAACTCCGCCCGATCAATCCGAACGGATTCGTTACGGCAGGAAATGCATCCGGCATTAACGACGGCGCTGCAGCGATCGTTGTTATGAGCGAAGAAAAAGCGAAAGAACTGGGCGTTAAGCCTATGGCTACTTATGTGGCTGGCGCGCTGGCTGGCGTAAGGCCGGAAGTGATGGGAATCGGCCCGGTGGCAGCGACAAAGAAAGTAATGGAAAAGACAGGCATGAAGATCGAAGACTTCGAAATTATCGAAGCAAACGAAGCTTTTGCAGCACAGTCCGTAGCAGTAGGAAAAGACCTTGGCATCGATGTGGATAAGCAGCTCAACCCGAACGGCGGCGCAATCGCGCTCGGACATCCGGTAGGAGCTTCCGGCTGCCGTATCCTCGTTACGCTGCTTCATGAAATGGAAGCGAAGGATGCGAAGACAGGACTGGCAACTCTCTGCATCGGCGGCGGCATGGGATGCGCTACAGTAGTAACGAGAGAGTAAAAATATTGATGAATGATTCCCGAGGGCAATGAACCAGGCATTATGTGAAGATGTCAGCGGATGCCGTAAAGGAAATAAAACAGGATAAGCAGACTTTTTGTAAGTCTGCTTATTTCCGCGAACAATGGGTCAGGTGCGATACCGGCTGTGGCTGTATTGGCAAGGCATTCTGCAAAGCCGCATTGTTGGTCTGTTATTGGCAAGACGCATTGTTTTGAGAACGGAAAATAAAAGAGAAAAGGAGCCTCAAAAATGGAATTTATTGTATACGAACAAAAAGGCAGCTACGGCGTGATCACGATCAGCCGTGAAAAAGCATTAAATGCATTGAACTCGACAGTATTAGAAGAACTGGACAAGACATTGGATGAAGTAAACCTGGACGAAGTGAGATGTCTGATCTTAACAGGCGCAGGGCAGAAATCCTTTGTTGCGGGCGCTGATATCGGGGAAATGAGTTCTCTGACCAAAGCGGAAGGAGAAGCTTTTGGAAAGAAAGGAAACGATGTTTTCCGCAAACTGGAAACCTTCCCGATCCCGGTGATCGCTGCTGTCAACGGTTTTGCTTTGGGCGGCGGATGTGAGATTTCCATGAGCTGTGATATTAGAATCTGCTCCGATAATGCCGTATTCGGACAGCCGGAAGTAGGCCTTGGCATTACTCCGGGCTTCGGCGGCACACAGCGTCTGGCACGTCTGGTAGGCGCTGGCATGGCAAAACAGATGATTTATACGGCAAGAAATATCAAAGCGGACGAAGCGCTCCGCATCGGTCTTGTCAATGCGGTATACACCCAGGAAGAACTGATGCCGGCAGCGGAAAAAATGGCGGCAGGAATTGCAAAGAACGCTCCTATCGCAGTACGCAACTGCAAAAAAGCGATCAATGAAGGACTGGATGTGGATATGGATGCGGCGATCGTAATCGAAGAAAAACTGTTCGGCGACTGCTTTGAATCTTATGACCAGAAAGAAGGAATGACGGCATTTCTTGAAAAAAGAAAAGTAGAGAAATTCCTCAATAAATAATCGGAAGATTTTAAAATAGTGGTAATAAAAATCCCCGGCCGAATGTCCGGGCGGGGATAGTAAAAATAAACAAATACAATCCAGGAGGAACGAGTATGAAAGTAGGTATTATTGGTGCCGGCACGATGGGATCCGGTATTGCACAGGCTTTTGCCCAGACGGAAGGATATGAAGTTTTCCTTTGCGATATCAATGAAGAATTCGCGGCAAACGGCAAAAACAAGATTGCAAAAGGTTTTGAAAAACGTATTGCAAAGGGCAAAATGGAGCAGGATAAGGCAGATGCTATCCTGGCGAAGATCACAACAGGCGTAAAAACAATCTGCACAGACTGCGATCTGGTTGTGGAAGCTGCCCTTGAGGTAATGGACATTAAGAAACAGACTTTCAAAGAGTTACAGGATATCTGTAAAAAAGATTGTATCTTTGCAACCAATACTTCTTCCCTTTCTATTACGGAAATCGGCGCTGGGCTTGACAGGCCGGTTATCGGTATGCATTTCTTCAATCCGGCTCCGGTTATGAAGCTGGTGGAAGTAATCGCAGGGCTGAATACTCCTGACGAAGTAGTGGAAAAAATTAAGACTATTTCCGAAGAGATCGGAAAGACACCGGTACAGGTAAACGAAGCGGCAGGTTTTGTCGTAAACAGAATTCTCATTCCTATGATCAACGAAGCGATCGGCATTTACGCAGAAGGCGTTGCTTCCGTAGAAGGCATCGACAATGCGATGAAGCTGGGCGCAAACCATCCGATGGGCCCGCTGGCTTTAGGCGATCTGGTTGGACTCGATATCGTTTTAGCTATTATGGAAGTGCTTCAGGCAGAAACCGGCGATCCGAAATACCGTCCTCATCCGCTTCTTAAGAAGATGGTACGCGGTGGACAGCTGGGCCAGAAGACAGGCAAAGGCTTCTACGATTATTCAAGATAGGAAAATATAAACAAAGATATGGAGGAAATAAAATCATGGATTTTATGTTAACAAAACAACATGAAATGGCAAGAACTCTTTTCAGGGAATTTGCTGAAAAAGAAGTAAAGCCTTTGGCGCAGGAAGTTGACGAAACAGAAGTTTTCCCCAGAGGAACCGTTGAAAAAATGGCAAAAGCAGGATTCCTGGGAATTCCGGTACCGAAGGAATATGGCGGACAGGGCTGCGATATTTTAACTTATGCTATGTGCGTGGAGGAACTTTCGAAAGTCTGCGGTACGACAGGCGTTATCGTTTCCGCACATACTTCCCTCTGCTGCGATCCGATTCTGACCTATGGTACGGAAGAGCAGAAACAGAAATATCTGCCCGACCTGGCAAGTGGCCGGAAGATCGGCGCATTCGGACTGACGGAACCCGGTGCAGGAACAGATGCGCAGGGCCAGCAGACAAAAGCAGTTCTGGAAGGCGACGAGTGGGTTCTGAACGGTTCCAAAATCTTTATCACAAATGGTAAGGAAGCGGATGTGTACGTTATCTTTGCTGTAACGGGAATGATTGAAAAACGCGGCAGAATGTCGAAAGAGATCACCGCTTTCATCGTAGAAAAAGGTACACCCGGCTTTACATTCGGTACGAAAGAGAAGAAAATGGGTATCCGTGGTTCTTCTACATATGAATTGATTTTCACAGACTGCAGAATTCCGAAGGAGAATATCCTCGGACAGCAGGGCAAGGGATTCGGCATCGCTATGCATACGCTGGACGGCGGACGTATCGGTATCGCTTCTCAGGCTCTTGGTCTTGCAGAAGGCGCTTTGGAGAGAACCGTAGAATATGTAAAAGAAAGAAAACAGTTCGGACGCTCCATTGGACAGTTCCAGAATACCCAGTTCCAGCTGGCGGATATGGCTACTAAGGTAGAAGCGGCACAGTTACTTGTTTATAAAGCAGCAATCGCAAAGAACACCCAGAAGGTATACTCCGTAGAAGCGGCAAAAGCAAAATTATATGCAGCGGAAGTAGCTATGGAAGTTACCACAAAAGCAGTACAGCTTCACGGCGGCTACGGCTATACAAGAGAATACGATGTAGAACGCATGATGCGTGATGCGAAGATTACGGAGATTTATGAGGGGACAAGCGAAGTGCAACGTATGGTAATCTCCGGTGCATTATTGAAGTAGGGCCTTCGCAACATCGTAATTACAGAGAAAATGAAAATCTAACGAATATAAGGAGTGGAAATACAATGAAAATTGTTGTTTGTATTAAACAGGTACCTGATACAAAGGGCGGCGTTAAGTTTAATCCCGACGGTACACTTGACAGGGGCGCGATGCTTACGATCATGAACCCCGATGACAAGGCTGGCCTCGAAGCGGCTCTTAGATTGAAAGACGAATACGACGCGGAAGTAACCGTTATCACCATGGGTCTTCCCAAAGCAGAGGAAGTTCTCCGCGAAGCTATGGCTATGGGAGCTGACAAGGGCATCCTTGTAACTGACAGGGTTCTTGGCGGCGCAGATACATGGGCGACATCCCAGACATTGGCGGGCGCGATCCGCAATCTGGAATATGACCTGATCATCACAGGCCGTCAGGCAATCGATGGCGATACCGCACAGGTTGGCCCTCAGATTTCCGAGCATTTGGGAATTCCGGTTATTTCTTATGCACAGAAGATCCAGATCGAAGGCGACAGCGTGATCGTTGAGCGTCAGTTCGATGACAGATACCATGTGTTAAAAGCAAAAATGCCTTGTCTGATTACGGCGCTTGCTGAATTAAATGAGCCTCGTTATATGACTCCGGGCGGAATTTTCGACGCATACAAAGCGGACATCACCGTATGGGGCAGAGCAAACCTGGTCGATGTAGAAGATTCCAACCTCGGCCTGAAAGGTTCTCCGACACAGATCGCTAAGGCTTCCGACAAAGTAAGAAAAGGCGCAGGAGAGAAAGTTACCCTGGATCCTACGGAAGCGGTTGATTACATTATCGACAAGTTAAAAGTGAAACACGTAATATAAAAAATTAGGAAAAGTGTGGTGAATGAAAATGAATATAGCAGAATATAAAGGAGTATTTGTCTTTGCACAGCAGGTAGATAATAAACTGAGCGGAATCGCTCTGGAACTGATTGGCAAAGGAAAAGATCTTGCAAAGGATTTGAACACAGAGGTTACGGCAGTATTGGTTGGCCATGAAGTAAAAGACCTTGCAGACGAACTTGCAGCATACGGCGCAGACAGGGTAATCCTTGTAGACGATCCTGAATTAAAGGAATATAGAACAGAGCCTTATGCACATGCGCTCTCTTCCGTTATCGAAAAATATAAACCGGAAATTTTCCTGGTAGGCGCTACGGCAATCGGCCGTGACTTAGGCCCTCGTGTATCCGCTAGAATACATACAGGACTTACCGCAGACTGTACACAGCTCGATATCGGCGATTTCCCGATGAATCCGATTCCGGGAAAAGAGCAGCTTCATAACCAGCTCTTAATGACCCGTCCGGCATTCGGCGGCAACACCATCGCTACGATCGCGTGTCCGGAATTCCGTCCTCAGATGGCGACAGTACGTCCCGGCGTTATGCAGAAAGCTCCTAAGGTAGAAGGCGCAAAGGCAGTAGTGGAAGAATTCAATCCTGGATTTACGCCGGATGACAAATATGTGGAAATCCTTGAAGTGGTAAAATCCGTTGTGGATACCGTAGATATTATGGATGCAAAGATCCTTGTTTCCGGCGGCCGCGGCGTTGGAAGCCCAGAAAACTTCAAGCTTCTTGATGATCTTGCAGAAGTACTCGGCGCAACCGTAAGCTGCTCCCGTGCAGTTGTGGATGCAGGATGGAAGCCGAAGGATCTCCAGGTAGGCCAGACCGGCAAGACAGTACGTCCTAACGTATACTTCGCGATCGGTATCTCCGGTGCGATCCAGCACTTGGCAGGTATGGAAGAATCCGATCTTATCGTTGCCATCAACAAAGACGAGACAGCTCCTATTTTCGATGTAGCTGACTACGGCATCGTTGGCGACCTGAACAAGATTGTTCCCGCCCTGACAGAAAAATTGAAAGCAGAGCTGGCAAATAAGAACTAAGATATAGTAAAAGAGCCGTTGCAGAGCAGCGGCTCTTTTGTTACAATAAGCTGGCTCGCAAAGCGTGACAGCGTTTGTTATGCATAATCTTTTCCAATTCCGCTTATATTGAAATAAGACATGGCAGCCGGAGAGCCGGCGGAAAGCGGGAAAATGACAATAGCGATGTTGCCGGAGATATCGGGGTTATCATTCAGTGAATTTTTGAACAGGTTGGCAGGGAATCCGCCCCTCCAAGTGACGACTTTTTTGGTTTTAGGAACTATTCTGGTAAACGGGGCGACGGATGCGCCGAATGCAATCGCGTCCCTGGTGGCATCCGGGGGAATGGAATTGAAAAAAGCGATTCGAATGGCCGCTTTTTTTAATTTTGCCGGTTTGGCTCTGATGGCTTCGTGGAATGCCAATGTGGCATTTACCATTTATCATATGGTGGATTTCGGAGGAGATTCCAAAAAGGCGCTGACCGCTTTGTGTGCTGCGCTGGCCGCTATTATCTTGTGGGCATCCGCCGCCTGGTGTTTTGGGATACCTACCAGTGAGAGCCATGCGTTGATTGCAGGGCTGACAGGGGCAGCAATCTCTATTCATAAGGGACTGGCGGGCATTCATTGGGAGGAATGGATAAAAGTTGTGTATGGTCTGTTTTTTTCGGGCATATTAGGATTAGGCATGGGGTTTGCGGGAGGAAAATATCTGTTGCTGTCCGGAAAAAGAAATGGGCGGAGAGCGGAATATGGAGAAGCGAAGCACAGGAATGGAAAACGATTGGGGGACAACCGGTCATCCGTGCGGAAGCAGAGGGGAATAGAACGGATGCAGACCGCCGGAGCAGCGGCTATGGCATTTATGCACGGCGCGCAGGACGGGCAGAAATTTATGGGAGTATTTTTGATGGGCATTTTTTTGGCAGGAGGAAGGGCGTCCGGTGGGAGTTTTTCCGTTCCTTTATGGATGACGGCATTGTGCAGCGTTGTTATGGCGGCCGGTACGGCGGCCGGGGGAGAGCGGATTATAAAAAAAGTGGGAATGGAAATGGTAAGGTTAGAGAAACTTCAGGGAATTGCATCGGACGCTGCCGCCGCTGTCTGCCTTCTCTTTGCCAGTTGGATCGGTATTCCTGTCTCCACGACCCATGTAAAGACGACCTCTATTATGGGAGTGGGGCTGGCAACCGATGCGGAGGCTGTGGATATGGCAGTGATAAAGGAAATGCTATTGGCGTGGGTGATTACCTTTCCCTGCTGCGGCTTGATAGGGTATATAACGGCAGAATGGTTTGGAAAACTGGTATAGGGGCATAAAATCTGCAAAAAAATAGTAAAAATAGGAAAAAAGTCATTCTTCTCAAATTTTTATTAAATGGTATAATTATGTTGATAGCTGTCGCTTAACGTCGGTGGACAGCTATATTATTTTTTCTATTTTTATTTGAGAAGTGTATTTTATAAGGTATGGGTAAGGGAACAGATAGCGAGACACAGGAAAAAAAGGAGAATGTATGGAGGGAAGGGAGAAGCTGATCGATCAGCTGACCGGAATTTATAATCTGGAAGGTTTTTACAAAGCGACGGAAGAACTTTTTGCAAAAAATCCGGATAAGGAATATATCATCGCCTACTGGGATGTACAGCGGTTTAAGGTGATCAACGAATTGTTTGGAAGAAGTGCAGGGGATACAGTATTAAAAAGTATGGCGGATCGGATACGCGTGGCATACAAGGGGGTGGAAGGAACTTACGGAAGGATGGAAAGCGATAATTTCGTAGCCTGTTTTCCTGCGGATCTTCTGGAGAAATTACGGGAATTTAGCGACTCCGGTGAAATTATATATACTTGTGAAGGCACGGAATACCGTTTTGCGGCATGTTATGGGCTGTATGTGGTAACGGACAGAAGCATAGGTATAGCATCTATGGTGGACAGGAGCCGGATTGCCATGGATACGGTAAAGGCGAATTATGTAAAGCCATTTGCTTATTATGATGAATCCATGCGGGAAAGTATTGTCAAGGAACAGATGCTGATGAGCGACTGCGATGCGGCCATCAGGGAAAAGCAGTTTGAGGTGTATTACCAGCCGGTTTGCAATGCTTCGGACGGGACGATTATAAGCGCAGAGGCACTGGTTCGCTGGAAGCATCCGGAAAGGGGGATGATCGCGCCGGATGTTTTTATTCCATTGTTTGAGCGGAACGGTTATATCAATATATTGGACAAGTATATATGGGACCGGGTATGCGCCATGCTGAAACGGAGACGGGATCAGGGGCTGGATATCGTACCCATATCCACGAATGTTTCCCAGATGGATTTTTATAATAAAAATCTTTGTGAAGATATCATAGAAATCGTAGAAAAATATGAATTGAATCCGCAGCTGCTCCGGTTGGAGGTGACGGAGAGCGCTTATGCAGACGACCCGAAAAGAGTCCGGGAGATCGTGGAAAAACTTCAGAATTACGGGTTTATCATATTGATGGATGATTTCGGAAGCGGCTATTCTTCTTTTAATACTTTGAAAGAATTGCCTGTGGATATATTAAAAATCGATATGAAGTTTATGGATGACTTGGGAAAAGGGGGAAAGTCGGCGATTATACTGGAATCTATCGTCAGGATGACAAAGTGGATGAGTCTCCGGGCGGTGGCGGAAGGCGTGGAAACGGAAGAAGAACTGAATTTTTTAAAGAGCATAGAGTGCAACTATATTCAGGGTTATTATTTTTACCGCCCTATGCCGGAGAAGGAATTTGAAAATTTGCTGAATGATCCGGCGCTGGTGGATATCAAGAGCGCGGTGATGGTGGGTTCCAATGAGAGCGATTTTTCCATTTTATATAGCGAAAGCCTGAAATCGGAGGGCGTATTCCAGAATATGCTGGGCGGACTCAGCATCTATGAGCGGGTGGACGATAAAATGGAGGTAGTTCGCGTCAACAAAGGCTACTATGAAATGATGAAAGCGGACAACATAGGAATGGTTGCGGAGGAACGCCTGATAGGGAAATACATGGAAGAAAAAGACTATCGGGAGCTTTTGGAGAAGTGCGCGGAAGCGGAGAAAACGAGCGATACGGTTCATGCGCAGATAAAGCGGAGGCGGTATGACGGAGAAGAGATATGGCTGGATGCCAAGATACGTTTTCTTGGGAACAAAGGAAAACGCAAAATGTACTACTTCTATCTGATGGACATTACCGCGATCAAGAAGGCGGAAGAAGAAGTATACCGCAATCGTTACAGCAAAGCATTATTCCGTGTGTTCGATAAAGTATACCGGCTTGATTATGATACCGGCTATGCGGAAGTGCTGCATTCTGTGGACGGGGATATGAAAGAAGGAGACCGGGTGTACTATCGGGATTTTTTTGATAAATTCCAGGTCAACATCGTGTCCAAAAACCGCACGGAATACAGCGATGCCATGAAAGATAAGGCAGTCATGGACCGCATATTGAGCGAAAGCCGCTCAGGAGGGCTTTCTGTCGATTACAGGATCAACAATCCGGAGAAAATGGGATTTGAATGGGTATCAGCCACCTTTTTTAAGGTGGAAACCGGACATGGGGAAGAACATTACCTTGTCTGCATTAAGAGAATATAGAAAAAGGCGGAGAAAGCGGGATGAAAGACGACAACCAACTTTTTAATAAAAGCATGGAATATGAAACCGTGGAACTGGATGATGAGGATGGGAGCATCATAATCATTGACCAGACTCTTCTGCCCGGGAAAATGGAATTGATCCGGTTAAGGACGGCGCAGGAAATATGGGATGCCATTTATCTTCTAAGAGTGCGCGGCGCGCCGGCGATCGGAGTGACGGCGGCTTTCGGAATCTATCTTCTGGCAAAAGGAACGGATGCGGATCATTATGAGAGCTTTTACCGGGAATTCGTAAAGCAAAAGGATTATTTGAATTCGGCAAGGCCTACGGCGGTCAACCTGTCTTGGGCGCTGGAGCGGATGGAAAAAGTTTGCCGGGAGAATAAGGACTGTGGGATAGATGAGATAAAAAGAGCTTTGAAGCAGGAAGCTCTTGCCATAAAGGAAGAGGATATATGGGTATGCAAAACCATTGGGGAATATGGCCTCAGCCTGGTGAAGCCGGGAGACGGAATATTGACTCACTGCAATGCCGGCCAGCTGGCTACCAGCAAATACGGGACAGCTACGGCCCCCATTTATCTTGGGCAGGAGAGAGGATATCATTTCCGGGTATTTGCCGATGAGACGCGGCCGCTGCTGCAGGGAGCAAGGCTGACGGCCTATGAATTACAGGCTGCCGGCGTGGATGTAACGCTGATTTGCGACAATATGTCCGCCATGGTTATGAAAAATGGATGGATCAACGCCGTTTTCGTAGGCTGCGACAGGGTGGCGCTTAATGGGGATACCGCTAATAAGATAGGAACTTCGCTGGTGGCGATAGCGGCGAAACGGCATAACATTCCGTTTTATGTGTGCGCCCCTACGTCTACGATAGACAGAAACACAAAAACAGGCGGGGATATCCATATCGAGCAAAGACCGGAAGAAGAAGTGACCAGTATGTGGTATAAGGAACGAATGGCACCGGAAGGAGTCAAGGTATACAATCCGGCATTTGATGTGACAGACCATGATTTGATTACTGCAGTAATTACCGAGTACGGCATTGCAAGAGCGCCTTATGAAAAAGCATTTCAGGAGATTTTTGAAAAAAAGAAAAAGCTTCGGAAAATGATTTGAAGAACAGAAAATAAATAGGCGAAAGCCTTCGGAATTAGTACGGCCCGGCAAATGAAATTCAAATTTGCCGGGTCGTTTATATATATTTTTATATAATAGGAGACTACTTTGTTTTTTTGCTGTTCCGCTTAATGATATATAGTACAAAAAGCATCAATATGACTCCCGTAGGCAGGGAAATCCAGGCGCTTTGCGTAAAACCTGCCACGATATAGGTGACGAAGGAAACAGCCGCCGCCAGCACCGCGTAAGGAAGCTGTGTGGACACATGGTTGACATGGTTGCATTGCGCTCCTGCGGAAGCCATGATCGTCGTATCGGAGATGGGAGAACAGTGGTCTCCGCATACTGCGCCGGCCATACAGGCGGAAATGGAAATGATCATAAGCTGGGGATTGGATTCCGCAAATACGGCAACTACGATAGGGATAAGAATGCCGAAGGTACCCCAGGAAGTCCCCGTGGAAAAAGCGAGGAAACAGCCTACGAGAAAGATAATGGCCGGTAAAAAGTTCATCAAAGAACCTGCGCTTTGATTCATGATATCGGCGACAAATACGGCCGCTCCAAGACTGTCGGTCATAGCTTTTAGCGTCCATGCAAAAGTAAGGATGAGGATCGCGGGAACCATTGCCTTAAAACCGTTGGGAAGGCATTCCATGCATTCCTGGAAGCTTAAAACCCTGCGGATTAAATAAATAATAATCGTAATAATGATAGCGCAGATGCTGCCGAGGGCGAGCCCTACCGATGCATCGGAGTTGGAAAAAGCAGCCACAAAGCCGGCGCCTTCAAAAAATCCACCGGTATAGATCATACCGATGACGCAGCATATGATCAGGGTGACGATGGGAATGAGAAGATCGGCCACTTTCCCCTTCGGATTGGCGGGTTCGGTTTCCTTCCCGGTATTTTTTTCACCCATGGAGAAAAGGTCTCCTTTCAGAGCGTTGGCTTCGTGGGATTTCATCGGCCCGAAGTCCACATTCATAAGGACGAGGGATACCATCATAAGAATGGTCAAAATAGCGTAAAAATTGTAAGGGATGGCGCGGATGAATATGGAAAAGCCGTCCTCGCCTTCCACGAATCCGGATACAGCTGCCGCCCAGGAAGAGATCGGCGCGATAATGCAGACAGGAGCCGCCGTAGCGTCGATCAGATAGGCCAGTTTCGCACGGGACACCTTGTGTTCATCCGTTACCGGCTTCATTACGCTGCCTACTGTCAGGCAGTTAAAATAATCGTCGATAAAAATCAGTACGCCGAGGGCGATGGTAGCAAGCTGCGCGCCGGCACGGGACTTGATTTTTTCCTTGGCAAAATGCCCGAAAGCAGCGGATCCTCCGGCCCGGTTCATCAGACTTACCATGGCTCCCAGTATGACGAGGAAAATAAGGATTCCTACATTGTAACTGTCGGAAAGCACGGCGGCAAAGCCGTCGTTAAAAATATGCGTGAGCGTGGTCTCGAAAGAAAATCCCGAATAAAACAGCCCGCCCACCAATATTCCAATAAAGAGGGAACTGTAGACTTCTTTTGTGATGAGGGCCAGCACGATCGCCACGATGGGAGGAACGAGAGCCCAAAAAGTAGCATACATGGCAGGGATATATTCCTCTCCGGCTTCCGCTGCAAATGCGGTAAGAGGCATAAGCGCCATGCAGAGCAATAAAAGTCCTGCTCCGTAAAACAATTTTTTCTTTTGCGTTTTCATTTTATGTACCCCATTTCTTTTGAGTATGTATAATTATGTATAAATACAAAAGAATTCTATCACTAAATGGTATAAAAATGAAGTATTTTTTATATTTTTTCAAAAAATTCTATAAAAAGAGAATAAACAGGCCCTTACCGGAAAGGCAAGGGCCGTAAAAATATCTTATGATTGTTAAAAACGATTGGAAATCCGGCATTAATATACCATAGCCTCTTCTTTGCCGGTCATAACGCGGATTGCACCTTGTGCAAGAGCCAGAAGTTCGTCTTCGCCAGGGTATACAGTAACCGGAGCGATAAATGCTGCACGTTCCTTCAATCCTTCTGTCACAACTTTGTCATATGCGATGCCGCCGGTCATGATGATCTGATCTACTTTGCCTTTCAGAACACATGCCATGGAGCCGATGTCTTTGGCAACCTGGAGGATAAATGCTTCGCGGATTTCTGCTGCTTTTTCATCACCTTCATCTACCATCTTATCTACGTCGCGCATATCGTTGGTATTCAGGTAAGCGTTAAAACCGCCGTTTCCTACGAGCTTTTTATAAACTTCTTTTTCCGTATATTTTCCGGAGAAGCACATTTTTACTAATGCGCCGGTAGGAACGCCGCCCGCTCTTTCCGGGGAGAATGCTCCGTCACCGTCAACGGCATTGAATACGTCCACTACCTTGCCTTTTTCGTGAGCGCCTACGGAAACGCCTCCACCCATGTGAACGACGATCAGGTTCAGGGAGTCGTAAGAAACGCCTTTTTCATTGGCATAACGCTTTGCAACCGCTTTCTGGTTCAGCGCGTGGAAGATGCTGGCCCTGGGAAATTCGGGAACGCCGGAATATCTCGCGATAGGCATAAGCTCATCTACGACTACGGGATCTACGATATAAGAAGGTGCGCCGATGGAATCTCCGATTTCTTTTGCAAGGATGCCGCCCAGATTAGAAGCATGCTGTCCCTGGACGCCTACTTTCAAATCCTCCAGCAGATCGTCCGTAACGGGGTAAGTGCCACCTGCCACGGGTTTGAGCATGCCGCCGCGTCCGACGATGACATCGAGGGAGTTCATATCGAAATCTTTTTCCTTCATTAAGTCCAGGATAATGTTTTTCCTGAAATCTTTCTGGTCTACGATAGAAGCATACTGGGCGATCTCTTCCGTAGAGTGCCTTAAGGTTTCTTCAAATAATAAAGTTTCATCTTCGAATACGCCGATTTTTGTAGAAGTGGAGCCCGGATTAATAATTAAACTTTTGATTGACATAGCCTATTCTCCTTTTTATATAATGAAATAATTTTATTTCAGGTATTCTGCTACAACTGCGCCCAAAGCGAGGGAATTTACCTTGACTTCCATGGAGTCCGAACGGGAAGTCAGGATAACCGGCGCTTTGGTTCCTGTTAAAATATTGCCGTTCTTTAAATTGGCGGTATGTACCATCGCTTTATAAACAAGATTGCCGGCGTGGATATCCGGGAAAAGAAGGATATCGGCGTCGCCCTGGATCGGCCTGTCGGTTGCTCCTTTATGCTTTGCAGCTTCCGCATCGATAGCAAGATCAAGGGAAAGAGGGCCGTCCACGATACAGTCGGTGATCTCCCCGTCTTTGTTCATGCGGGTGAGTTCCGCCGCTTCCACGGTGACGGGCATCTTCGGATTGACGACTTCCACAGCGGCGAGGGGAGCTACTTTCGGACATTCGATGCCGCAGGCTTTCGTGATTTCCAGTGTATTGTTAATGATATGTACTTTGTCTTCCAGAGTGGGATAAGGGATAAAAGCTACGTCCGTTAAAAACAGCAGATGATCAATGCCTTCCACGTCGAAAACGCATACATGGGATAAGGGTTTGCCCGTTCTAAGTCCGACTTCTTTGTCGAGGACGCTTTTTAAGAAATGCTTTGTGTCGATGAGGCCCTTCATATACATGTCGGCTTTGCCTTCATGAACCAGCTTAACCGCTGCAAGGGAAGCCTCGATATCGTCCTCTACATTCACAATTTCAAAGTCGCTGATATCCACCTGGATGTCAGATGCAATGGCCTTGATTTTGGATTCATCCCCTACTAAGATAGCGTCTGCGATCTTCCTGTCTTTGGCCGTCCTTACAGCCTCCAGAACAGCGGAATCCTGCGCAACAGCAACGGAAACCTTTTTCATGGGGATTTCTTTTACCTTGGAAATTAAATCGTCAAAAGTTTTGCTCATTTGTCTGCACCTCGTACTCATGAATTTTTGTGTTTTACCTTACAATTAGGGTACAACTTTACTAATCGTTAAAATAATAACACTTCTTATAATTAAGGTCAAGGGGGGGATCACGACAAACCGCGGAAATCAATTTTTCCAGGCGTCCATGCCGGACGAGGAGAAACGGGGCCGGGGAGGCAGGAAACGGAGTTGGCAGGGGTACGGTTTTCTGCCTGAGCTTCCAATCAGATTTCACTAATGAAATGGCTGATTGTACGCAGCGGCAGAAAACCGTACCCCCTACCATTGATTCCAGGTCATATAAATAACGGTAGTAAGGAAAAGGGTAATCCATATCAGAAGGCAGGTGGCGCGCCGGAATATGGACGTATGCTTTTTGCAGGAAGGGCTGGCGCGGTTAGAATTGCGGGCAGCTCTTCCGGTATCCGTAGAAGAGTTGTCAGCCAGGCCGATAGAGATATAGACGAGGCAGATGACGATATAGCGGAAATCGCTGCTGCACGTATAGGGGTATTTTAAGGAAAAAACGACAAAGCTTAATAAAAGGGCCAAATAACCGGAAGCGAGAAAGAGGGCTTCACAGGCGGTTGAATGGTGGCGTTGTTTTTTGGCAGAAATATATTTCCGGCATTGCGAAACGAGGAAAAGAACAGCCGAACAAAAGGCGGCAATGATGGCGAGAGGATATACGGTCTGGCAAAGAATAAGAGGCAGACCGGAAAGTTCCTGCGGATATACTTCTGTAAATAAAGAGGTCTGGAACATAATAACCCATGTGTTGTGGATGGCGTCGCCGCTTAAGGGATGGAAGGGAAAGGAAAAATGCCAGTCGGCGAATGCCGGAAGGCCAATTCTGTCCCAGATTCCATAATTTCCTGTATACATGATCGAAGCTTCTGTGGCTGAGGATATGCCGGGTTTGACATGAAAACGGATGAGGTTGCGGATGATCCAGGATAAACCGATTGATCCGGCAACGAGGGCGAACAACGCATAATTGCGGATGGACAGAAGAATGTCCCTGCGCTTTTCCGACCGGATGGTTCGGATAAAATCCAGCAGAAAAATAAGCCCTACAGGAAAGGCAATGACAGCGGTATTGATTTTGCAGAGCATGCCAAAACCTATGGAAAGGGCGATGAAAATTAAATTTTTAAGCGTTTTTTGCCTGATCCAGCAAAGGGAGGCATAGATACAACAGGCAAGAAGCAGGGTGGAAAGCATATCGTTATTGATGCTGCCGGACATGATCGTAAGGGCCGGATGAAAGGCAACAAGGAGCAGACCGGTATAAAAAGGCTTGCCATGCGCGCCCAGCTTCCGTAAAATAAGAAAGGTCAGGAGCATCAACAGGCCGGAATAGAAGAGGGGGAGAATCTGGAGATTTTCAAATGCCAGATCTTCAGGCATTCCGATTCCGGTCAGGAAGATCAGCCAAAGCCCGGATAATGCATAATGGAGGGGCGGATGGTAGTACGAAAAGAGCTGGTAAGGGTTCAGGTCGGGCAGCCGGCGGAATTTATAGATATATTCTATGTAGCCGATATGGCCGGGATTGATCTGGCTGGTGGCAATTCCCGTATAAACGCCTTCGTCGTGCTGCCTGTCGTAAAGGCCCGACAGAAGAACATAGCAGGAATGAAATAACATTCCTGAAAAAATAATGGCATATATGATTCTTTCTTCCGTCAATTTTCCTGCCCGATGCAGAAAAAAGAGGGAAAAAGGAACTGTCAGAAAAAGCAGCAGACAGCCATGCCATATAACATCCCGGGGAAGCCGGGAAAGCACGGGGATACCCTGGATCAGCACAGATGCCAGGCAGAAAGCGAAGATAATAAATAAGATGGATTTTATATGTTTGCTTAATGGATTTGTCATAAGTATGGAACCCTTTCATGAAATAATAACCTGCTTGCGCATCGGTATTATTTATTATAACATATTATTGACATTTTACGAACAAATCCTGCTTAGGCGGACGATGGCAGACCGGACTTGGTTGATCTGCCGGGCAGATGAAATACATGGAATGAGGAGAGAAAACAGTGATGCAAAAAACTGGAGAGGCGCGGATGGAGATAGGAAGAAAAAAAATAAAAAAGGGCTGGCCGGTATTTTGGATTATCTTTGGGGTGCTGGCGGCGGAGATTTTTATTTTTAATTTTTCCGCATGGAAGAGCCTGTTTTATAAAGAGCGGGCGGTTTTTGAACAGATCGGCGTGGAAGGCGGGGTTGAAACAACGGAAGGATCAAAGGAATATGTGGTACCCGAGGGGATCTTGACTTTACACATTGCCGGAGTGGACAGGAAAATACATAATCTTTTCTTTGCCGTGGATTTTTCGGAGGAAGAAGGAATTCCATACACGGTGACAATGACGGATGAGGGGAATTATTATCCCTATTCCCTGCCGGAGAGGATGCTGATGCCGGGAATCAGGAAAAGCTATTATACGAACGTCTATCCTTCCGGGAAAGCGGGGGAGGTAACGGTTCAGTTTGCGGTGCCGGCAGGAAGCGTGGCGACGGTAAATGCAATCTGTGTCAATGCCCGTATTCCTTTTTTATTCAGTATAGGAAGAGTGGTTCTGTTGCTGGGCGCAGCATTTTTATTTTATCGGGCATCATGGAAGGAAAAAAGACAGCAGGAGGCGGAGCGCTGTCTCGGAACGGCAAAACAGGCAATTATGATCGGAGGAACCGTTCTGCTGCTGACAGGGATGGCGTGGAAGCTGGCTCATGTAAATCCCATATGCATCGTGTCGCCCTGGCCCCATCACAAACAATATCAGGAATTGGCAGAAGCCATGGCAGAGGGACATTTTTATCTGGATTTCGAACCATCGGAAGGACTTATCCAAGCCGAAAATCCCTATGATACCATCTATCTTCAGGCAAATGGCATCGATTATCGGGCGGATTATGCTTATTTTGAAGGAAAGTATTATGTTTATTTTGGCGTCGTACCGGAAATACTGCTCTATTTACCTTACTACTTGCTGACAGGCGAGCATTTGCCTAATTATATTGCCGTTTTTCTGTTTTACAGCGGCTTTCTTCTGGCAGTATTCGCCCTGTTTTGGGAAATCGTGAAAAAGTGGTTTTCGAAGACGCCTTTTTTTGTCTATCTTATGATAAGCGTTCTCACCGTGTGCGCGGGAAACTATTTGTTTGTAATTGCCAGACCGGATTTGTACGACACGCCGATTATGGCGGCCAATATGTTTACGGCAGCCGGGCTTTGGCTGTGGATCAGAGGAAAATATACGCTATCCGCAGAGAAGAGAAAGATATGTTATATTCTAGGTTCCCTGAGCATGGCTCTGGTGGCCGGATGCCGCCCGCAGATGCTTTTATTTTCATTTTTGGCTATCCCTCTTTTCTGGGAAGAAGTGATAGAAAAAAGGGAGCTGTTCGGTAAAAAAAATCTGTGGGATACGTTTTGCCTTTGCATTCCTTATGTCTTTGTAGCGGCAGGAATTATGTATTACAACGCGGCCAGATTCGGATCTCCGTTTGACTTCGGAGCGGCCTACAGCCTTACGAGCAATGATATGACGAAGCGGAGTTTTAATTTTTCACAGACATTGCTCGGGCTTTGGCATTATTTTTTCCGGCCGCCTGTAATTGGGAGCGATTTTCCTTATTTGGAAGGCGTTCAGATTGCATCCGGTTCTTATATGGGAAAATTAAATGCGGAATATACTTATGGAGGGTTGCTGGCAAGCAATGCGTTTTTGTGGCTCTTGCTATGGCTGGGAAGAGGCAGGGAACTGCTAAGGAAGAAGAGGATATATGGCATGGCATTGTCTGGGATTGTGGTATCGGCAGTTCTTGCCGTTGTGGATGTGACCGGAGCCGGAATCCTGCAAAGGTATATGGTGGATATGGTATGGGGCGTATGGTTCGCCGCCGTGCTTGTCTGCCTGGCGTTGACAGAAAAGGCGGCGGAGAAAGGCGCTATAAGGAAATGGACGGTCTGCCTGGCAGTTATATGTATTCTTCAGGCGTTTTATGGTTTTGGGGTGATCTTTGGAAATGGAGATCTGAGCGTGAATGTAAGAACATCTAATCCTGAATTGTATTATTGGCTGGAGGGGTTGATGAGGTTTTGAAATAAATAGATGATAGAAATAAAAAAGAGTTTGCCATTGCTTAACAATAGATAGGAAATGGCAATCTCTTCTTTATTTGCAAGATCGTTATTTCAATCCACAGGAAATATCCTGACAGACACATTATAGCACATAGAGAGTTTCCTTTCAACAATCTTGCAAATAAAATATTGAATTCATTAGAAAAATATGGTATTATTATTTCGAAAAATAATCGTATTTACAGGGTGTGTTGGCTTCATTTAATTTAAAAATGGGGGGATGCCTATGAAAAATCATTTTGATTTTACGGATTTGATGAACTTTGGTCTTTTCCTTTTGGCATTACTTACATTCATTTTTATGTTTTGCAAGTAGCCATACATAGAAAAACAACCCCTGAACTTTGAGAGGTAACGGGGGTGTTTTTCTAATCTTTATTAGCCAATCCACCTTGTAGGCGGTTGTTTTGTTATGCTCATATTTTAACAGATTCTTTAATTTTTTTCAAGAAAATTTATTGTTATGTTGGTGTCAACACTTTATTGGCAACTTACCTATTAGTTTCTTTATGATGCCTTTTTCTTTTTTATTTTGATAATAAAAAGCATAAATTTTGAAAAGTCAAAAAGGAAGCTGCCGCTTCACGAATTTTTATTCGTTAAAGCGACAGTCCCATTTCTTTTGCTTATAACCCGAACAGATCAGCATGGGTACCGGTTCTGTCAAGAAGTAGTTCTGTTTCGGTCTGTTTGTATATGAGCAGCCAGTCCGGTTCTATGTGGCATTCCCGGTATCTGGAATAATTGCCGCTCAGATTATGATCCCTATTCTTTGCCGGCAGCGGAGCAGGGATGCGGAGGGTATCAATCGTCTGCTGCAATAACGCCATTTTATAGCCGCGTTTTACACAGGATTTGAAGTCCTTTTTGAATCTGGTGGAGTATCGCACATTGAGCATGGTTATCCCTCCATCAGTTCAGAAAACAGATCTTTTGTGCTGCCGGTGAATAGAGTACCACCGCCGCTTTCCAGTTCATCTATTGAGGCTATGGTTTCTGCATTGGGCATTTCATCCGGGACTGCTGCCCCCTGCAGATATGCAACGATATAGTACATTTTGCTGTCGGGTATCTGGTCTATGAGGTTTTTGGCGAGTTCCTTATAACTCATCGTGAACACTTCCTTTCTTGATTATTGTATGCGGTTACATATCTTGTATTCATTTGTTGTCAGTTGACAGCGGATTGCAGAAAGACGGTAGCAGGGTTATATTCTGGATGTCTCTGCCACTTTTTCAGCCATACCCGACTTGTCATTCTCGATAAGGTCAAGCAGAGAAGCAATGTTCTTTTTAAATCTGCCAAAGAAAGCTGTTTTTTGTTAAGGAGATTTTGAAGCGCCTGAGGTGATATTCTCATTTGTTTGGTTATGTCTCGTTGGTTGCATTTTGTATCAAGGAGCAGTTTTTTTAGTTCAGTTACTAATTGTTCATTACTGTTGCATATCATGCTGATAGCCTTCTTTCGAAAGTATTAACTAAAGAATAAACGAAAACCATGAAAAAAACAATCATTATTAAATATGAGTAAGTGAAAATACGGGAGTACCGAAAAGGAAAGCAAGAGTACCACACACATAACACCAGAAAACAGGATAAGGGGATCGTGAGATGGACAGAGATCCTAAGATGATTTAAAGCTTGCCAGGGCATGGCCGAACGAAAGGAGAACATACCATATGAACCGATTATCGCTGATTATAGCATATCGGTGGGCCGGTCGCAAGCGAAAGGAGTAAATAGCGTGGGATCGATTGGGATTATTTACACCGGATGCATCAGGGAGCGGGAGGACATTGACGCGGCGGAGATTTTAACAGATCCTTTAATCTTTTGATGGAAAAATTCTTTTTATTACACAACAACCTTTCTTATTTCTCCCAAAATCCAAGATCATAGAAACAGGCAAATATCTGTGGACTAAATGTCCAATCTTTTCTACCGTTTTTTCATTGACAATCCAGGAGCGGCAATGCTATTATAATTGAACAATATTCGTGAAAATGATAAATGACGTGAAACCTGTCGATCGGAATGCGATTTCCGATAGATAGGTTTTTTTGTCCCAAAACAGGGAGATACATTGCATCAAAAGAGGAAATTGAGACAGGAACAGAAGAGAATGAAGGAGAATATAGATGAAGAAAAACAAGAGATTCATACGGATAACAGCCGTTTTGTTTGCAGCAGCGCTCGCCATGCCGTCCGCATCTTATGCGAAAGAGGCAGAAAGGATATCGGGGAAGATCCATCATATACATACGGGAAGTCCTGAGGAGGGCGGAGGATGTTATAGTGAGGAAGTGAGGCACATTCACCAGGGGAGCGGGGAGAAAGGCGGAGAGTGTTTTCTCGCTCCGGTTTATCATGTCCACCGGGGAAACGAAAGAGGCGGAGAATGTTATCAAAAAGAGATAGTGCATGTTCACAGGGGAACGGAGGGAGCAGGGAAGGGTTGTTATGGAGAACCGGTTTATCACAAACATGAGGGAAGCGCTAATGCAAAGGGAGGATGTTATAGCCAGCCGGTCTATCATAAGCATACCGGAAGCACGGCGGGAAAAGGAGGATGCTATCATCAACCGGTCTATCATGTTCATACGGGGAGCCAGACAGCGAAGGGCGGTTGCTATGGCCAGCCGGTTTATCATGTCCATAGCGGAAATGCGTCATCAAAAGGTGGCTGTTACCAGAAAGCGGTTTATCATGTTCATGCGGGAAATGAAACCTCGGGCGGCGGTTGTTACGAGCCAGTAACCCACCAACATACGGATTCCTGTTATCGGGAAGAAGAATGTACTATGAAATATGAAGGGAATTTTCAGAAGGTGAGGGAAGAGAGCGGTTACTGCTATCATCATGGGAATACACTGGTCATGCATTTCAAGGGAATTTTCAGTCATATGGATTGTGGCATGGGAACGACGGAGGGTACCCATAGTACTTGCTGGACTTGCCAGCACATGAACAAAACGCATACTTATAGAAGAATCGTCTGCGGAAAAACGGATAAAACCGTAGAAAAATACAGACGTATCTGTGGGAAAGAGACAAGTACCGTGGAATCGTGGGAGATTGGCTGCGGAAAAAATGGTTCCAGTGTGGAAAAATATGAATTGAACTGCGGAAAGAATGAAAAAACCGTAATTTCCTATGAGAAAAACTGCGGTAAGAATGAAAGTACTGTGGACAGCTATAAGACAGGCTGCGGGAAAACGGAAACATCAATAGAAAAATATAGATTAAACTGCGGAAAAACGCAGACAGATGTGGATGCTTATGCACTCAGCTGCGTAAAAGATGCAGAAACAATAGACGAGTATGATCTTTCCTGTGACAAGACGGAAGAAACGGTGGACAAGTATGCGCTTTCCTGCGAAAAGAGCGAGGATGAAAGTTATGCGGAATTTTTAGTGGTAAACCAGCATCCCGAATGGACGGGAAAAGACGTGGTTTTACAGGCGGCAGTTCATGATCCCGAGGGATTTCTTCAATTACCGGAAAGTCCCTTTTTGTGGAAGGGAAAAGAAGCGGAAGGCATATCGGCAGATGAAGTAAAAGTGAAAGAAAATGGGATATATTATGTGAGGCTTCTGGCAGAAAACGAGGATGTGGATAAAAAAGAATTGGTTTTATCCATAGAGGTCAGGAACATTGATGTGACGGCACCCGCGATAGAAGGGATCAGTTATTCGGGACAGGGAGAGAGAAAAAGCGATATGATTTACGTGACGGCAAAGGATATTCAGCCGGATGGAAGTCCGGGAAGCGGACTGGCTTCGGAAGCATATTCTTTTGACGGAGGAAAGAGCTGGCAGAAAGAAAACGGAATGGAATGGAAGGCAGGAGGAACCGTTTCTATTGCGGTCAGAGATCAATGCGGAAATGTGTCCGTGCAAAATATAGAAATAAAAGATATTGGAAATGAAGACAAAGACAGCGGGGAAGAAACCGAGGAAACGGAAAAGAAGGAAGAAGGAACAGAAGAAACCGAAAAGAGGGAAGAGGAAACGGAAGAAACCGAAAAGAAGGAGGAAGAAACGGAAGAGAGCGAAAAGAAAGAAGAAGAGACAGAAGGAACCGAGAAGAACGAAGAAAAGAAGGAAGAGACCGGGAAAAAAGAAGAAGGGGAAAAAGATAAGGAAGGAAATTCAGGAGGCAATCCGAACGGAAGTACAGGAGGAGATACGGGAAAAAACACGGGTTCCAAAAATAAGCAGAATGAAAATCAGGGCGCAGGGCTGGTGAAGATGGAAGAAGGGAACGAAGAGGATAAGCAACCGGACGAAAAAGAGCCGATGAAGAAAGGAAAAAGCAATTCCGAAAAAAAGAAGAAGACGGAAGGAAAAGAGAAATCGGAGGAAGAGGAGAAAGAAAACGGGACGGAAAAAACCGGAAAGCGTAAGATCAGGATACCGGATAAGAGAAAAACATATGAAAAAGAAACCGTTCAGGCCAAAGTGCCGGAAAATGCAGCCATGCCGGAAGAAGGAAGTCATATCCGAGTCGCAAAGCAAGCGGAAGCGGCGGGAAGGGTAGTCAAGGCGGTTACTTTTACCATAAGCGGTATTATGCTGGCATCGGGGATGCTGTATCTGATTTATTTGATGTTTCGGAGCATACAGGTTTACGATTGCGATGGGGAAGGAAAGGCCAGGTATGCCGGCAGCTGTATTATGAAGAGAACCGGAGATGGATTTGAAGTAAAAATTCCCGATATGATATGGGAACATTCCGCTACGGGGCAGTATAGTCTGCGGCCGGGCAGGACATTTGTAAAAAGGAATAAAGGGAAAGAACTGACAGTAATAGCCGGAGAACAGAGAGGATCGGTATGGATTGATCGGGAAATTCCGTTCAGGGTGACAATGCATGTATAAAATGCAAAAAAATGAATATTAATTCTTGATTTTCCATGATGAACATGATATGCTGACCTATAGCTAAATTGGGTGCTGGAAACAGCATTGTAAAATGGAATCAGGAGGATGATATTATGAAGAGGTTATTAGCGATAATGATGGCATCCGTATTATGCCTATTTCTTTTCACTGCGTGCGGAGGAAATTCCGAAGAAGCTTCCGGGGAGGCGGCTCCGGCAGAAGAGACAGCGAATGCCGGAAACGAAGAAGAGGCTGCGAATGAAGAAAGTGCGGAAGGCCAGGGCGCTTTGGACGACGGAGTGCTGAACGTGGGAACAAACGCGGAGTTTCCACCTTTTGAATATGTAAATGACAATGGGGAACCGGATGGTTTCGATATTGCCCTGATCAAAGCGATTGGCGAAAAGCTGGGCGTTGAAGTACAAGTGGAAAATATGGAATTCGATGCTCTGGTGGCTTCCATCGGGAGAAAAATCGATGTCGCTATCGCCGGCATGACGATTACGGAGGAGAGACAGAAGATGGTTGACTTCAGTAATCCATACTATATAGCGGTACAGTATGTGATCCTGCCGGAAGGCTCTGCGATCGCAACGGCGGATGACCTGAAAGGGAAAGCGATCGGCGTACAACTCGGTACGACAGGGGATATTCTTGCAGAAGATATTGAAGGGGCAGAGGTTGCCCAGTATAATAAGGCATTGGATGCTGTAAACGACCTGATAAATGGAAGATTGGATTGCGTGATCGTGGATAAGAATCCGGCGTTGGTATTTGCATCCAAATTCGAAGGAAAAGTAACGGCGGTAGATGGGGAACAGTTTGGTTTTGAAACGGAGGAGTATGCAATCTCTTTACCGAAAGGAGATACCGAACTGGCTGACAAGATCAATGCAGCGTTGCAGGAGTTGATGGAAGACGGCACCTTTGATGCGCTTGTGGAAGAATACATCGAAGGCGGCAACAAGTAACGGATTGCCGGGAAGAGTTGCGGCCTGTTATAAAAACGCAAATCAGATGAGGAAAACAGAGGATAGCGGGATATCCGCTATCCTTTTTCCAAGTGACGCTTGAGAGCGCGCATGGACAAGAATGGATAGGATAAGAAAGGATGGCATGAGATGCAGGCATGGTTGGAAAGGGTGGCAGAGATGTTCGATGCCGCATTTATTAGCGGAGACCGGTGGAAATTGTACTTGCAGGGGCTTGGAGTGACTTTGCAGATTGCGGCGTTTGCCGCAATATTGGGCATGATTATCGGTACGATTCTGGCGTTTATGAAACTGTCGGTAAGAAGAAATGGGAAAAAGACAATATTGGCGGTGATTGCTAATATATACATAGATGTTATCCGGGGAACACCCTCCGTACTTCAGCTGATGATCATGTGGTTTATCATATTTTACAGCGCTAAAAACCGGGTGGCGGTAGCGGTTCTTTCCTTCGGGATTAACAGCGGCGCTTATGTGGCGGAAATCGTGCGTGCGGGTATACTGGCGGTAGATAAGGGCCAGATGGAAGCGGGGCGTTCGCTTGGGCTGTCCAGAACACAGACAATGATCTCCATCATTATTCCACAGGCAGTAAAAAATGTCCTTCCTCCTATTGGAAATGAATTTATCGTGCTGTTAAAAGAAACGGCGATTGTAGGTTACGTGAGCCTGACGGATTTGACAAGGGTGGCAAACCAAATCGCATCCAGGACATACGAACCGTTTATGCCATTGATCGGAGCGGCCGTTATCTATTTTGTAGTAATAAAAATACTGACAATCTTGCTGGAAAGGTTTGAAAGGAGGCTTCGTAAAAGTGATAATCGTTAAAGATCTACATAAAACATTTGAAAATAATCATGTCTTGCGAGGAGTAAATTATCATGTACAACAGGGAGAAAAAATTGTTGTGATCGGCCCTTCCGGTTCGGGAAAAAGTACATTTTTACGTTGTCTGAATCTGTTGGAAGTACCTACCAGCGGGGAGATCTGGTTTGACGGCGTGAATATCACCGACCCGAAAACGGATATCGACAAGGTACGGGAACATATGGGAATGGTATTTCAGAATTTCAATTTGTTTAATAACCTGACGATCATGCAGAATATTACGTTGGCTCCGGTAAAGCTGAAAATCATGGAGAAAGAGGAAGCCGGAGAAAATGCGTTAAAGCTGCTCGAGCGGGTGGGACTTCGGGAAAAAGCGGACGCTTATCCGAGCCAGCTCTCCGGCGGGCAGAAGCAGAGAGTCGCTATTGTCCGTTCTTTGGCTATGAACCCGCGCGTTATGCTGTTTGACGAGCCTACTTCCGCACTGGATCCCGAGATGGTGGGAGAAGTTCTTGCCGTTATGAAAGGACTGGCAGAAAGCGGTATGACAATGGTAGTCGTGACCCACGAAATGGGATTTGCCAGAGAAGTAGGAACAAAAGTGCTGTTTATGGACGAAGGAGTCATCATGGAGGAAAATACGCCGCAGGAATTTTTCAGCCATCCAAAGAGCCAAAGGCTTCAGGACTTTTTGTCCAAAGTATTATAGGAAGGATTCCCTTGTTTTTCAGGGCTTCTAATAAATGGAAGCAGCAGATAAAGGGGCATCGTATATGCCAGGGAGTAGGCATAACGGAATTCCGAGGAGACAGGCGTCGCGACCAGCAAGGTCAGGATAACAGCCAGTCCGGGCAGGAACAGGATGAACCGCCGGTACTGCTTTTTGGCAAAAACGACAGAGATACAGCCGGTCAAAGTCCAGAACATAGCTCCCATGCTGAAAAGAAGTCCGTAAAGCGGGAGCATATCTCCCAGTTTTTGCAGGATTTCTTTTGTTTTTACGATAAAAGGGCCGCCGATCAGGGGATGGCTTGTAACGCCCGTTTCATTGGCGATAATGCCGTCGATATCCCCAACAGTGTATGCAACATCGGGATACCAGTAACCGATCGTCTGGTCGATGTATGCCCGTATATAAGTGGACGGATACCGGAGGCCGAGGGATAACCAGAGTTTCAAATATTCTCCCTTGTGTTCCGTCAGATAGCCGGGATCTCCGGCCCGTACCAGTTCTTTCATATTGTCGGCAAAACCGGGAGCATACAATTCCTTAATATAGGTAGTATCTATGACTTTGTGGATGCTTTCCCATTCTTCTTCCGTCAACTCCTTATCTTCACAAATGACCCTTACCGTCTGCTGCAAAGGAATACAGATGGATTCCACAAAGTCGGGCTGTACGACATGAAAGGCGTTCATTACCGGGATTTTTACGACCAGCGCTATAAACAGAATCACAAGATGCAACGGCAGCATTTGGATAAGATACCGGCGAAAAGCATATAACAGGAAGGGCAGGGAAAATAAAAAAGCATACCATCCGTTGGTGCGGAAGAGGCATATCATGATCCCGGAAAGGATATAGATAATGCGGGAGGAAAGCTGCCCGGAATGAAAAAAGAACAACCGGGCAAGAGCCGTGGTAAAAAGCAGGACGGAACCGGAAAACATGACGTCTTTCCATACGGTAACGGCAAAAACTGCATGATAGGGAACGAGAGCATAAAAAGCGGTGATAAAATAACAAATATTGTTTTTAACGCCCAGCTTTAAGAGCGTGGCAATCAGCCAGGATACGCAGGCCGACAGAAAGCACATTTGGAATAAGGTAAAAAAAGCGAGGGCGGCGTTTTGATTTCCGGTCAGGAAAAATCCAAAGGAATAAAGCGCCTTTAAAACCATAGTATGAGCCCATGGATGGTGGTTGTTATATGGGATCATGGCAAGAACCTGTTCCAGCTGATTGACGCTGTCAGGAGTCATAATGGCAGGATATTCGTAGAGAAAATAAGGGAGCCAGCCGAGCAGACAGGCAAAAAAGCAAAAAAGCGGAATGTGCTTGACTTGTTTGGGATTTTCTGTCAAAGTATAAGGAACTAAAAGGATGAGCAGCAGAGAAAACGAATGGAAAATAAGAAAAAAGAACCCTATGCTGCAAACGGCCAAAATTACCAGCCTAAAAAGCCTGTGGTCGAGCCCGGCCGTTAAGGAAAGAGATTCGGCCAGCAGAAACAGAAGGGTAAAAAAGAAGGAAACAGCCAAGGCAACAGCGGTGGTATGCCTTGTATAGATTTCCTTTCGTTTTTCTTCGAGTTGTGAAATATATTTAAAATAAAGAAAGAACGTGATAAACAGTATAGGAGTCAGGATACTTCTGGAGGAAAGGCCGCAGGTACGGCAGACAGCCCAAAGCGAAAAAAAACTCTGGACGAGAAGGACAGGGATAACAAATTTTTTACTGTATGGGAAAGCGAACATAAATACCTCCGTGGAAAATTCTGAATTATATTTAAAAAATAATAGTATTTTTAATCATTAATGATATCATATAATGAATTGCGCAGAAGCGCAAGTATGTCATCGACCGGGCAGCCGGAGGAGGAAAAGGATATGATTACTGTAAGCTTATGTATGATTGTAAAAGACGAAGAAGAAACTTTGGGAAGATGCCTGTCCTGCCTTTCGGATTTGGTGGATGAGATCATTATTGTAGATACGGGTTCGACGGATCGGACAAAAGAAATAGCTGCGGAATATACGGGGAAAATATATAATTTCCAGTGGGTGGATGATTTTTCGGCTGCCAGGAATTTTGCGTTCTCAAAAGCGTCCGGCGATTATATTTATTCTGCTGATGCGGATGAAATTCTGGATGAGGAAAACAGGGAAAGATTCCGGGTATTAAAAGCAAATATGCTTCCCGAAGTGGAGATTGTCCAGATGTATTATACGAATCAGTTAAAGTTCCGCACGGTATATAACTATGATAAGGAATACCGGCCTAAGCTGTTTAAACGGTTAAGAAATTTTACATGGATCGATCCGGTTCATGAAACGGTAAGGACGGCCCCGGTGGTTTTTGACAGCGACATTGAAATTATCCATGAACAGACAGAAAACCACGCAAAAAGAGATTTGGAAGCCCTGCACAGAGCTGCGGTGAGAGACGGTGTGCTGTCACAGAGATTGTTTGATATGTATGCGCGGGAGTTATATTTGGCCGGGGACGAAGAAGACCTGAACAATGCGGAAGGTTTTTTTGAAAATATATGCAATGGCGGGACGGGCAGCAGCGAAGAATTAAAAACTGCCCTCTGCATTATGGTGCGAATAGAAAGGAAGCTGGGGAATATACCTAAGTTTTTCAAATATGCGGCAAAAGCGATTGCGGTAGGCGGCGTTTCGGAATTGTGCCTGGAATTGGGAGACCACTATATGGAATTGGAAGATTATGAGGAAGCTTCCATATGGTTCTATAATGCGGCGTATGAGACGGAGAGTATTTTTGACGCCGGAAGCAGAGGCGGCAAGGCACTGAGGCGGATGGCGGAATGCTGCAGAAAGCTGGGAGCGCCGGAAAAAGCGGAACATTACGAGAAGAGTGCCGAAGAATGGGAGGACAAAGCGGCTATGGCCTGAACATTTGGCAGCGGCCTTTGACAGATAAATAAGAAGTGCAGAAATGAGGAGAAAAATGAACTGGGAAGATAATATCCGAAGAGTAATTCCATATATTCCAGGGGAACAGCCAAAGGATCGGAACGTGATAAAGCTGAATACGAATGAATGTCCTTACCCTCCGGCTCCCGGCGTGAGAAAAAAGGCGGAAGATTTTGATTATGAAAGGCTGCGCCTGTATCCTGATACGGAAGCGGGAGAGCTGGCGGAGGCTCTCTGCCAATATTATCATGTAGGGAAAGAACAGTTATTTATCGGTGTGGGAAGCGATGATGTGCTGGCAATGGCATTCCTTGCTTTTTTTCATTCGGGGAAACCTGTTTTTTTCCCGGATATTACTTATTCATTTTACGATGTCTGGGCAGAGTTGTATCGTATTCCCTATGAGCAGAAAAAGCTGGATGAGGATTTTCGTATCGTAAAAGAAGATTATATGGCGGAGAATGGCGGGATCATTATTCCGAATCCCAATGCGCCTACCGGTATCCTGGAGCGGACGGAAATGATCGAAGAGATCGTGGCGGGTAATCCGGGCAGCATCGTGATCATTGACGAGGCTTATGTGGATTTTGGAGGGGAAAGCTGCCGGAAACTGATCGATAAATATGAGAACCTCTTAGTTGTGCAGACTTTTTCCAAATCAAGGGCGATGGCCGGGCTGCGCATTGGTTTTGCCATGGGGGGAGAAAAACTGATTCGTTATTTGAAAGATGTTAAGTTTTCTTTCAATTCTTATACAATGAATATGCTTTCCGTAGAATTGGGAACGGAAGCGGTAAGAGATGAGGAATATTTCAGAGGCACCGTAAGAAAGATTATAGCCACAAGGGAACGGGTGAAAAAGGAATTGGCGGATATGGAATTTACTTTCCCCGATTCCAAAGGCAATTTCATATTTGCTTCCCACAGGGATATTCCGGCGAAGCGGATATTTGAGGAATTGAAACAGCAAGGCGTTTATGTTCGTTATTGGGAGAAGCCGAGGATTGATAATTATCTGAGGATTACGATAGGGACGGATGAGGAGATGGATATTTTTATCCGCCATTTGAGGAGTATTATGAAAAAAGGGCCGGCATAAGGCGGCGGAGAGAAAGGAAAGGTTGTTAAGATGATTAAAAATGTTTTAAAAGGAATTGTAATTGGACTGGCGAATGTAATCCCTGGCGTCAGCGGGGGCACTATGATGGTATCCATGGGAATTTATGACAAACTGATCCATTGTATCACGCATTTATTTTCGGAGTTGAAGAAAAGCATACAGTTTTTGCTTCCCATCTTTATCGGTATCGGCATAGCGGTAGTAGTCGTGCCTTTCGGCATTGAATTTTTATTTGCACAGTATCCGTTCCAGACAAATCTTTTGTTTATCGGTTTGATCATCGGCGGACTTCCTGCGGTGTGGAAAAAGGTGAAAGGAAATTCCGTAAAAGTGGGGCATATCCTATCCTGTCTCGTTTTTTTTGCATTGGTGGCCGGGCTGGCATTGGTGGGAGAGACGGAAGGAAATGCGGCGGATCTGTCTTTTAGCCTTGGTTCCGTTATTAAATTATTTGGCATCGGCGTGATCGCATCCGCGACGATGGTAATTCCCGGCGTCAGCGGTTCCATGGTGCTGCTTTTGCTCGGATATTACCACCCGGTGCTGGAAACGATTACAAATTTTATCAAAGCGGTTCTTGCATTTGACATGAATGGAATCCTTGCGGGCATCGGAGTGCTTCTGCCTTTCGGCATTGGTGTGGTAGCGGGAATTTTTGTCATTGCAAAGATTATAGAGGTTATTTTTGAAAAATTTCCGCTGTATGCGTATTGGGCGATTATCGGGCTGATCGTTTCTTCGCCGGTGGCGATTCTGCTTGTCAGCGGGATGGGGACAATTACAATCGTATCGATTCTGACGGGAATCGTTTCCCTGGCGGTTGGCTTTGTAATCGCTATGAAGCTAGGCGACTAAATATGGCAGGAGGCGGTATGGAAGCATATACGGATTTTGCAAGTGTATATGATATTTTTATGGATGATACCCCCTATGAGGAATGGGCTTCCTATATCATGGATTTGCTGGAGGAATACGGAGTTGCGAAGGGGGATCTGCCGGAGGCGGAATCAGCGCGCCAGAAAGCGCTGGCCGTGGAACGGAATGTAGTGGTAGATCTGGGCTGCGGAACGGGAACGCTGACGGAACTGTTGGCGGACAGAGGCTGCGATATGATCGGTATCGATGCTTCCCAGGAAATGTTGAATATCGCCCTGGAGAAGAGGGAAAGATCGGGAAAAGAAATCTTATATTTGTGCCAGGATATGCGGGAGCTGGAGCTGTATGGAACGGCAGGGGCAGTGATCAGCGTCTGCGACTCTTTGAACTACCTTCTGGAAGAAGAGGAAATGCTTAGGGTATTCCGGCTGGTAAATAATTATCTTTATCCGGGCGGAGTCTTTCTTTTTGATTTTAATACGGTTTATAAGTATGAAACGGTGATCGGAGATTCCGTGATTGCGGAAAACAGAGAGGATTGCAGTTTTATTTGGGAAAATTATTACGACGAGGAGGGGCAGATCAATGAATATGATCTGACTATTTTTGCAAGGACAGAAAATCAGGACGGGGAAGATATATTCCGCCGTTTTACGGAAACTCATTACCAAAGAGGGTATACGCTGGAAGTGATGCGCGGCATGGTGGAAAAAGCGGGGATGGAGTTTGTCAGGGCGGAAGACGCGGATACCCACGGAGAAGTAAGAGAAGAAAGTGAACGGATCTATGTGATTGCCCGGGAGTGTGGAAAGGACAGAAAATGAAAAGCAGGGATTATATGGTAAGAGCGACCGCTGCGGATGCGCAGATACGGGCTTTTGCCGCGACGACAAAAAATCTTGTGGAAGAAATGAGAAGCCTTCATAATACAAGTCCGGTAGTGAGCGCGGCTCTCGGCCGGCTGCTGACGGGAGGGGCTATGATGGGGGCCATGATGAAGGGGGAGAACGATCTGCTGACCCTTCAGATCAAAGGCGACGGGCCGATAGGTGGCATGACGGTAACGGCGGACGCACATGGAAATGTAAAGGGATATGCCAACGAAGCACAGGTCATCCTGCCCGCAAACGCCGCTGGTAAGTTGGATGTGGGAAGCGCCGTGGGAAAAGGGATTTTGCGCGTTGTAAAAGATATGGGATTAAAGGAACCTTATGTGGGGCAGACTATATTGCAGACAGGGGAGATCGCGGAGGATCTCACCTATTATTTTGCGGTTTCGGAACAGACGCCTTCTTCTGTGGGATTAGGGGTTTTTATGGAGAAAAATAATACGGTAAAACAGGCGGGGGGATTTATTTTACAGCTTATGCCGTATGCCGAAGAATCCGTTATTACGAGGCTGGAAGATAATCTCCGCCAGTTCCCGTCGGTAACGGCGGCGCTGGAAGCGGGAAAAAATCCGGAACAGATGCTGGAGGCCTTGCTGGACGGCCTTCCTATGGAGATCGTGGATACTATGGATGTGCAATATCGTTGCGACTGCTCCAAACAAAGGGTGGAACGGGCCATGATCAGTTTGGGAAAAAAAGAACTGGAGGAAATGATAGCTGAGGGGAAGGAAGTAGAGGCGGGCTGTCAATTCTGCAATCAAAAATACAAGTTTACGGTGGAAGAACTGGAAAGGCTTATTTTGTAACCGGAAAAGGGCAGCGGTTGGAAATTTTCAGATCATAGAAAGGTATGGTTTACCATCATGAAACATGGATTTGTAAAAACGGCGGCAGTGACGCCGAAGATCCGGGTAGCGGATACGGTATATAATACGGAGAAGATCATTCTTGGAATAGAGGAGGCGGCCGGGAACGGGGCAAAGATCATCGTTTTTCCGGAGCTGTGCATCACCGGATATACATGCGCTGACCTGTTTTTGCAGGAGTTGCTTCTTCGAAAAGCGGAGGAGGGGCTTTTTGCCATAGCGGAGCATACGAGGGAGATCGATGCTCTTATTTTTGTTGGTCTTCCCGTAAGAAGGGAAAATAAACTTTATAATGTGGCAGCGGCGTTGTACCGGGGCGGGATTCTGGGATTTATTCCAAAGGCAAATATTCCTGCCTATGGGGAGTTTTATGAGAGCCGGCATTTTACGGAAGGAAACAGGGAGCCGGCGGTATATACTGTGAAAAGGGGCGGAGAGGAAGAAAAAATACTGTTCGGAACGAACCTGTTATTTGATATAGAATGTATTCGGGGATTGAAGGTAGGCTGTGAGATCTGTGAAGATATATGGGTGGCGGACTCGCCGGCGAATGCCCATGCGAAAGCCGGGGCTACGGTAATCGTGAATTTGTCCGCTTCCAATGAGACGGTGGGAAAGGACGAATACCGGGAAATGCTCGTGAAATCTTCCAGCGCAAGGAATATTGCCGGTTACATTTATGCCAGTGCCGGAGAGGGAGAGTCGTCCCAAGATCTGGTGTTTGGCGGCCATAATATCATTGCGGAGAACGGGACGGTTCTGGCCCAGTCCAAAAGGTTCGGAAGCCAGATCGTCTATGGAGACATCGATATTCACCGGATATGCCATGAGCGGCGCAGGATGACTACCTACAGGCAGGAAGGGGAGGAACGGTATTGGACGGTAAAGGTTCCCATGAAAGAGGAAAAAACGGAAATAACGAGAACATTTGGCTGTATGCCCTTTGTACCGGAAGAGAAAGAGAAGAGGGACAGACGATGCGAAGAGATTCTTTCGATTCAGTCATGGGGACTGAAGAAGCGTTATGAGCATACAGGGTGTAAAAAGGCGGTGGTAGGTATTTCCGGCGGTTTGGATTCTACGCTGGCGCTGCTCGTAACGGTGCGCGCCTTTGATATGCTGGCTATCGGACGTGAGAATATCGTATCGGTGACAATGCCCTGCTTCGGAACGACGGACCGGACTTATGAAAATGCATGCAAGATGGCAAAGTCATTGGGAACCAGTCTGCGGGAAGTCAATATAAAAGGGGCGGTCACCCGGCATTTTGAAGATATCGGACAGGACATGGATAAGCATGACATTACTTACGAGAACGGACAGGCGAGGGAGCGCACGCAGGTGCTGATGGACATTGCCAACCAGGAGAGTGCCCTTGTGGTGGGAACCGGGGATATGTCGGAACTGGCTCTCGGGTGGGCGACTTATAACGGCGATCATATGTCTATGTACGGAGTCAATGCAGGCGTTCCGAAGACGCTGGTAAGGCATTTGGTACAATATTATGCGGACACCTGCGGAAAAGAGGAATTGAGGGCAGTGCTGGTGGATGTATTGGATACCCCTGTCAGCCCGGAACTGCTTCCCCCTGTGGATGGAGCGATCGCGCAGAAAACGGAGGATTTGGTGGGGCCTTACGAGCTTCATGATTTTTTCCTTTACTATATGCTCCGGTGCGGATTTGAACCGGAAAAGCTATATCGCATCGCCTGTATGTCTTTTGCAGGTCAATACGATGAGAAAGTGGTTTTAAAATGGCAGAAGACTTTTTACCGGAGGTTTTTCGCGCAACAATTTAAACGTTCCTGTCTGCCGGACGGGCCGAAGGTGGGAAGCGTCGCCCTGTCGCCCAGAGGAGATCTGCGCATGCCTTCCGACGCCTGTGGGCGCATATGGCTGGAAGAATTGGAAAAAATCGATGGGGCGGGGACGAAGGAATGAGATAGTTCCGGTATTTGAAACGGAATTAAAAAAAGTTGGCCAAGGGCCAACTTTTTTATGGCTGCTCCGCAGTATTGCCAATCGCCGCAGCTTCCGCTTTTTTCAGGGATGCTTTGATCGCGTCTAAAAGCACCATAGAAGTATATTTGTTATCATCGGAATAGGTTATGCCGTCTAAGGATTGGTTTTCGCATATCTGGGATGCGAGGTCTTCAAATGCCGGTTCGATCAACGGATACATGGCAGATACGGCCTCATCCAGATTGACAATACGGATACTGTTAATGTTCGCTTCATCTACCGTAACTTCAATATCCACTATATTGTCGTTCAGAACAAGAGAGGTCGTATAGACACCGGGCATATAAGAGTTCGCCGGTCGCACGGTGTCGGTGTCTTTATCCTTGTTCTTTGGGAGGAACATGATGATAAGCAGTATAATGAAGAGTATCCCAAGAACGGCAAAGATGCCGGTATATATCAATTCTTTCAGATGAAGCACAACGATTTTTGTTTTGGAACTCATAGCAATATTCCCGCCTGTTTTCTTTTTACTATCATATTAAAACGGGGGAAATTTTATACCTAAATTTGTGGGTTTCCTGCCGGGCATGGGAGGAAGGGCATATGGAAACCAGCATGGCGGGAAGGGAGCGACGGGGACTTTCCAAAAGAGCGGCAACAGGGGCAGGGGTTTTGACGATAGCATGCGGTCAGCTTTCATTAATGAAATGGGTAAAAATCATCATGCGGCCGGGCCGAAAGCAACAGGCATCGTGCCTTATGCTTTCTAAAATTGCCATCCCTGGCAATTTTTCCCTAGGTGTTACCAGCCATTTCATAAATGAAAGCTGATCGCATGCAAAAGTCAAAACCTCTGCCCCTGTTGCCGCTCTTTTGGAAAGTCCCCGTCGCTCCCTTCCCGCCATGCTGGTTTCCATACGCCCTCAAAAACGGATTTCCACGAAAATACGCTACAATGGTGTCAATAACTTTTGAAAATGTCACTTTTTTATATCTGGATTCATTTGAGAAAATGTCACTTCTGTAAAAGGGCTTT